>MDSZ01127507.1_pt1 | contig 11070 bp, 12 predicted proteins | sample 811201 | NCBI WGS metagenome assembly MDSZ01 (sample SAMN05326647, study PRJNA326480) | marine metagenome | isolation source: seawater | place: Indian Ocean: North | collected 2010 | reverse complement strand
TATGCCAAAAACCGCTGCAACAACAAAACCTATTAAACCAGATGCCCACCTAAACATCGGAGACCAGAATCTATAAAGAGTCTCAGAAATAACCCAAAGACCTATAGACAAACCAAATAAGTCCAACCCTATTCCTAATCTTCCTCCTAAAAACCACCTGGCCACTGCATAAACAATTACTATAGAGAAATATACTTGAAGAAATTTATTTGAGCTCCACCTTCCCATTTCTTTTAGGTTATATAGCCAGGGAAAAAGGATATACATGACCATGCTTAAATTGTCTGCCCAACCACCCCACTCTGTATGGGTACCGTGCATAAGCATAGAACCAGGCCCTAAATAAATAGCAGCTCCTGCATAAAGAACGCTTAGTTTATTTAAACTTGTGAAGTTATTCTTAGAACTATTCGTGGCTTCATCGTTGGTTAATTTTTTAAACATTAATAATCCAGCGATCATAAAACCTAGATTACTAAGTGCATTTGCATTTTCCCTAAAAATACCTGCTGTCACCCTTTCGCACCAGCCTGATATAGAGCCGATGGGCTCAGCATCAGTCTCTAAATAGAAAAGGACCCCTGTAACACCTAGGATTACATAGAGCACCAGATAAATTAAGCTAACTGCTATGGCTATTGGGTAAGCTTTATTCATGGTAAATTTGGTATAAATTCTTTTATGAATTCATATTATGTATAGCACATAGTTTATTTCCTGAAGGGTCTCTCAAGTATGCTAAATAAAACTTCATTCCCATTCCTTCTCTTGGTCCAGGAGGATCTTCACAAGTAGTCCCTCCGCTATTAATTCCTGCTTCATGCCAAGCATCGGCCATCTCTGGATCATTGGCACTAAAACCAATGGTGCTACCATTTCCATGACTAGCATCTTGATCATCTATGGGTTCTGAAATTAAAAACATGATTCCATCTACAAAATACATGTATCTCTTGTGTCCTGTTGGGTTTACTGACAAGGCGCCTGGCTCGCATCCCAAAACCCCTAAAACTTCATCGTAAAATTTCTTTGATGCCTCTATATCATTTGCACCAACCATTATGTGACTAAACATTTTTACCTCCTTAAAAATTAAATAAGGTGAAAGTATATAATTAAAGGGCTGTTGCTTAAATACCAAAAAATTTAACATCTATTCATATATTCATTTATTATTCGAATACTAAATTTTTTAATGAAGGTTAAAGAAGAATAGATCCTAGAAATTAATGTGAATTAATGAATATAGCTTTTTGCTTTTATACATCAAATACGGGAGGGGTAATAGGAACAAAAAACAGTATCCTTAAGGCTCTCTCGAGAATTGCAGTTGAAGATGGAAAAAACAAGTATTTTGTTATTGCAGATGATGAAACCAGAAAAACATGTGATAGCCCTAATTTAAAATTTATAGTAGATGAGCCAAAGCACAATTTAGACAAGATTTCATTTTATGAATTTAAAGCAAATAAAGCATTAGAGTTTCATGGAATAGAAGCTGTGATTAATTTTGGTGACATCCCTATAGTTACAAACATCAAACAAGTTTTTTATTTTGATTGGCCTTATGCAGTTTATAAAGACAGTGAAATCTGGAAAAGAATGTCTTTAAAGGATTGGCTATCTAAAAAGATAAAGCTTCTCTACTTCAGTAAAAATATTCAAAAAGTAGATAGTTGGATAGTGCAAACAGAATTAATGCGAAATCGCCTTAATGATCATATGGGTATAGATAATATTGATATTAATATCATTGATTCGGGGCTTACTGAAGATAAAAAAAATTCTTACCAAAAGAATTTAGAGCTTGATTACGACTTTCCTTACTTAATCTATCCTACCGTTTATTATCCTCATAAAAATATAGAAATAATCTTGCCCTTGGCCGCTTTAATAAAGAAGAATAAAAAAAATCTGAAAATAATACTTACTATATCTAAATCAGATCACAAATTATCTCAAAGATTTATAAATGAAATAAAACACAATAACCTAGAAGAAATAGTTTTAGTGAAAGGCAGGCAAGATAGAGCTAAATTGATTGAATTATTAAAGAATTCTAGAGGGGTCTTCATGCCTACTCTGATAGAGAGTTATGGACTTCCCTATATAGAAGCTCAGTCACTTGGAATTCCTATCTTCACTAGTGATAGAGATTTCTCTCGAGAATTATGTAAGGATTCGGCGTTTTATTTTGATCCCCTTGATCCAGAAGACATCTATAAATGCATTAACGATAATATTTTCGAGGAAAAAATTATTAAAGAAAAACTCATTAAACAAGAGGAGATCTTTAAGAATAAAATAACATGGTTAGAAGCTGTTTCTAGATTTATAACAGTTTTAGAAAAATGAAAATAGTTTTTCTGCAAAATCAGCTACTTCATTACAGGGTTGCTTTTTATGAGGAGCTTTCTAAAGATCATGATATTACAATAATTCATTCAGGAAAGCCTATAGTCAGTTCGACGCACTCTTTTAAGGAAATTATTATTTCTTGCAAGCAATACGGTCCTTTTTTCTTTCAGGAAGGACTTCACTCCACGATCAAGAGCCTAAATCCTGAAATAATCGTAGCTATGTTTGATATAAGATGGTTATCAATTCTATTTTCTATGCTTCTTTTAGATAAAAAGCTTAAATGGATATGGTGGGGATTAGATAGAGGAAAAAACCAATTAGCGTACCTAATGAAAAAAATTATTTTATTAAGAAAAAATAAGGTCATTTTTTATAATAAAAACATAAAGGATTTATTTAAAAGAAACAATTTTGACCACATCCTTTTCTTTACAAATAATTCCATTGCCGTTCCTTATGACCAAAAAAAGCAAAGAGTAGATTTCAAAGACTCAATAATCAATGTCGGAAGTTTGGTTGAAAGAAAAGAAAATCTAATAACTATAAAATACTTTTCTTATTTACTTGAAGAATCAAAGAAGGAGCTTTATTTTCATCTTGTAGGTAGAGGACCTCATGAAAAAGCTCTTAAAGAATACTCTAAAAAGCTAGGGATAGAGAAAAATATTTTATTTCATGGACATATAGATGATTATGACCTTTTAACTCCTCTTTATGAAAGATCGTTTGCTAGTGTCTCTTATGGCCAAGCAGGATTAGCAGTGCCACAAAGTCTAGGCTTTGGCGTTCCATTCATAACAAAAAATGATGCAATTTCAGGTGGAGAAATTAACAACATAGTGGATACAAAAAACGGTTTTTTGCTTAAACAAGAAGAGGATCTATTGCTGAAACTTCGGCTTCTATTAGAAGACAATGAATTACAAAAAGAAATGTCTAAATTTTGTAGAGAATACTATATAAAAAATTGTTCAATTAAGGCAATGGCTGAAGATTTTAATAAAGTATTCATAAGTTAATCGTCAAACTTAGGCCTATCTTTATTTCATAATATCTTTAAAGCTTATATCCTGCGGATTCAGCATCATCATAAAACATCTTTACTGTCTCCCAAGAATATTCTTCTAAATCTTTTCCGAAGTTATCAATCGATTTGAGAATATCAGGTGTTACGGTAATAATATCGCATCCACATCTCTCTGCCTGAACAACATTAAGAGGCTCTCTGGGGCTTGCCCAAAGAATCTCTTGCTCAGGATGATCTTTTGTAAGGCTACATGCATATCTCATAATGGGTTCTGGATCTATTCCTGCATTAGCTATTCTTCCAGCAAAAATTGATATAACAGCTGGTGTATTAGACTGAATGCTGCTTACAACTTTTTCTATCTGCTCTTCGGTAAAAATTGCTGTTATATTTACTTTAACTCCTTCGGAAGAAAGGTCTCTGATTAGATCATATGTTGGTTGTTTCTTGGTATTCATAACAGGAATTTTGACATAAACATTTTCAGCTAAGTCTCTTAGTTTATGTGCCTGTATCTTCATCTCATCAAGTTCATCAGAAAAGACTTCAAATGATATAGGCAGGTCCTTAATATGACTCAGGGCTTCTTTGGCAAAAGAAAGATAATCAGTTATTCCTGACTTTTTCATTAATGTTGGATTTGTAGTGAAACCTGTAACTGTGCCATTTTTATAGGCCTGCAACATATCTTCTATAACTGCTCCGTCTGAAAAGATTTTCAATTTCATTTTGTAGACTCCCATTTCATTTCATTTTCTGTAATTAGAGGATGAGAGACTAGTGCATGCCAAACTACTGCCTGCCAACCTTCCGTATGAGGTGTTATAAGAGAATTATCTACAGTGGGAATTACCACTACTTTATCACTAGATTCTTTTAAATAGCCTCCGTCTTTTCCACAAACTCCAAAGATGCTTGCTCCTGAATCTTTTGCTAGTTTTATACACTCAACAAGATTGATACTAATATTTTTTTCTAAGGACCCCCCTCCAACTGAAAAAACAAATATCCCATCATTTCCATTAAAGTTACTTACTTTAAGCCAATTAGAATAGGAGGTTTCCCAGCCATCGTCGTTTATTCTCGCAGTCAGCTCAGATACATTATCTGAAGGCGTATAACATTCTATATTAGCTATTTTTCTGAAATCATTAACTGCATGACTTGCATGGCCTGCACCTCCACCTGAACCAATAAAGAAAAGGCGACCCTGTCTTTCTTTTAGTTCGCTTATGCCTTCTGCCATTAAGTCAATAAGGAGTGGATCTAATGCTTCACAAATTTCTTTTGTTTGACTTAGGAAAGTCTCTCCAAATTTTTTATCCATTTATTTCCTGCCTTATAAATACTTATATGAGATCTGTAAGAGCTTCTGTGTAAGCGCCTCTATGATCAAAATTATTATAATTAGTTTTTAACAAAATAGAATCTATATTTGCAGCTTGAGCTGCTCCTATATCTTTCTGAGAATCACCAATAAGTAAGCAGTCACTTCTATCTAAAGAATACTTGTCAATTAAGCTATTTATCATCCCTGGTTTTGGTTTCCTGCAATCGCAAGAATTATCATCTCCATGGGGACAAAAAACTATCTCATTTATTTCCAAATTTTCTTTTATGATTTCATTGATCTTCTCAAGTTCTGACTGGGGCATTAAGCCTCTAGAAATATCAGGTTGATTTGTAACAATAAAAATGTTCTTTTTCTTTAAATGAGACATGAACCTGAATATTTCTGTTCTAAATTTAAATTCTGAAATTTTTCTTGGTGAACTAATAACACCTTCTCTGGATATAACTTCATTAATAATGCCGTCTCTGTCCAAAAATATATTTCCTTTGACGTTTATCATATTTTTTAAGTTATCTAACATTAAAAAATAGTCTTGGGTTTCTTTTAGCCCTTCAGGAGAGCCTATTTCATAAAACCTCTTTTTTACTTCCTTTCCTGCTATTTGCCTCCTTCCAGCTAATTGAGAAACCAAATCTCCCAAATCAAAAGTATCTGGCAGACTCTCCTCTTCAAAAATTCTTTTAGAAAAAACACTAATACCATAATCTATATATTCCATCTCCGTAGAGGCATCCTTCTTGTTGTATTCTTCTACTAAACCTGACTTGTAAATAACATTGCTTGCATCCCATTGATTTAGGTTCTTCAATAAAGTCATTAGACATGGTTTATTCTGCTCTAAGAAATCTCTTTCTGTTTCTTCTAAGCAGATAGGCAAATGTGTATCGCCCCAAGTAATAAAGAAATGGTCATCTAATATATCCAAGCAAGATTTAATGGCTCCCCCAGTTCCTTTTAGTTTATTTCCATCATTTCTTATCTCTATGTTTAAGGGAAGTTTTATCTTAGATATTTCTTTTTTTATCAAATCACCAAGGAAGCCTGTGCAAATAATTACATCTTTAATTCCTTGTGAATGGAGGTGTTCAAGCTGTCTAGATATAAATGACTTTCCAGAAATATCTATTAATGCTTTTGGTAAATTTTTTGTTAAAGGACCTAACCTAGTCCCCAAGCCACCCGCCAAAATAATTGTCTGTAAAGCCATTAAGAAATAATATTTTTAGTACCTTCAAAATCAAAATTGAATCTTACTTGCCTTAAACCCAAATCAGTCATTTTGTTAATTAGCCTATTTCTATCTTCAGCAAGAAACATAAGAAACCCACCCCCTCCTGCTCCTACTATTTTTCCACCTATGGCTCCGTTATTTATCCCTTGCTCATACCAGTTATTTATCTGATCATTTGACATTCCTTTACTCCTCTTTGATTTTCCTTTCCAATGCTCATGCATTTGCTTCCCTAAACTAAATAAATCTCCTTGTTCTAAGGACTTTTTGCTTTGATATCCTATTTCTTTAGTCAGATGCAAATTATCTATCATTTTTGGATCTTGCTTTTCTGATTTTTCTTTCTGGTCTTTTAGAATACTTCCGGCGCTTCTTGATATACCTGTATAAAATAATAAAAGGTTATCTTCTAGCTCATTTAGTGTTTTTTCCGTTATGTTAAGAGGCTCAACTGTGACCGTTTCATCCTTATGAAAAGTAAAAGAATTAATGCCACCATAAGCAGCTATATATTGATCTTGTTTACCAATGGGTTCTTTAAGAATATCAATTTCAATCTTACAGGCCAATTTAGCTAACTCTTCCTGATTTATTATCTTCCTATTGTGGGTATAAAGAGCTTTAAGTAAGGCAGTTGTAAAACTGCCTGAAGAGCCCAAGCCTGTTCCTGAGGGTATATCAGCAAGTGTTGTAACTTCAATCTGATTTATAGATTTATCAAATAAATTAAATGCTTCTCTGATTATAGGATGTTTTATTTTTTTTATAGAATTTGACTTTTCAAGCTCTGAATACTTTAAATAAATACCTTTCGTAAAAGGTTTCATGAGACTGACATAGACATACTTGTCTATTGCAGCTGCGATGAGGAACCCTTCGTGATCTCTATAATAAGAAGGCAGGTCGGTTCCTCCTCCTCCTAATGAAATTCTTAAGGGGCTTCTAGAAGATATCATAATGATTAATTAGAACTATCATAAACTTTCTTAATTACTTGATGTACTCTTTTTGCTTCAATTAAGCCTGCCTCTGGTTCTCTATCTAATTCTATATCATTGAAGAACTCTTGAATCTCAAATTGCCAAGAATCATCTTCCATAGGGTATTCCCAAACTTGGGTTTCTGGTGGGCCCATTTGATCTGACATCTTATAGAATATTAATTTTTCTACCCCATAACTACCGCCTAATCCTGAAATATGAGCTTTGCCTTTTTTGCCATAAACTTCCATAGAAAAAGTATTCTTCCATTCTGTGCATGAAACATGAAGAAAGGCTACTTTTTCTTCTGAGGTAGTAAGAGTTAAAAAAGCATTATCATCAACTTCCATGTCCCAAAAATACGTATGGACTGTTCCATGTACTTCCTCAAACTCACCAAGGATTTTTCTAGACAAGTCAATTAAATGGGGCCCTTGATCGATTAATTCTCCGCCGCCAGACTTATCTAAATCAGCTCTCCATTCCTTTTCATAGCCTAGTCTGCCCCCATGACCATATCTTGATCTTAAGAACATTAAGTCACCCAAATGATCTTCTTCGATTAACTCATCAAGCTTCCTAAAGGCTCTATGATATCTATGATTAAATCCAACTCTTATCTTCGATGTGCTTTTTTCCTTTAAAGAAAGAAGTTCTAGCACTTCTTCTAAATTTTTAGCTCCTGGCTTTTCTACAAGAATATGTTTATTTTCAACCATAGCAATCTTAGTCAGTTCAAATAAAGAATCATGTAGAGTGCAAATAAATACTACCTCTATCTCATTTGATTCAATAAGCTTTTCGGGGCTATCGAAAATCTTTGTTTTAAATTTTTTTGAAAATTCTTCTGCCTTTTTAGGATCAATATCTGCACAACCTGCTAAGGAAAAGCTCCCAAGGTTAGACGCTCTTTTTGTGCCTATTAAACCGCACCCTATGATACCTACTCTATACATCGCCTTCTTTAAAATCTCTATCTTTTCCAACCACTCTTCTTAAAGTATAAACGTCTGAGCTACTTAACTTTTCTATATTTTTGGTGAAATCACCCCAGTTATCCCATACTGCACTTATTAATTTCCCAGAAATACCATTACTTTCCTCAGAGGCCAAGAAAAGAATTAAGTTTGACCCTTCGGCCAAAGAAGCCCCTCCAGATTCTTTTTGTTTTATAGCCTGTTCATAATAATTCTTTCCCACAACCTTAGGTCCTTGCTCTAATACTTGATCCAGCATTTGAGTATTTAGCCCGCCTGGTGCAACACAATTAACCTGTATATTGTAATCTTTTACCTCTTCGGAGATAGTTTCACAGAATCTAACTATAGCTGACTTAGATGCTGAATAAGAGCTGAAGTTTGGAAGGGGTTTAGTTGCCCCGCCCCCAGAAAGCTGAATAATCTTTCCTTCATTTTTTTTCTTGAAGTGAGGAAGTATGGCACTTATAAGATAAGCAGATCCATAAAAGTTAATTTCGAATGCCTTTCTCCAGACCTTCCATCCATTAGTTTCAACTGGACCCATTGGGCCATAAACACCAGCATTATTAACCAGTATGTCTACGTCTCCGAATTTTTCTATAGAGAAGTTTATCAGTTCATTGCAGACCTCTTCTGAAGAAATGTCTCCTTCAAAAATCTCAATACTCGCGCTAGATATATTTAAATTATTCAATTGATCTCTTATAGAAATTAACTCCTTTTCATTCCTAGAATTCAAAATGATATGACTTCCGTTTTTTAGGAAAGTCCTAGCTATTTCTAATCCTAATCCCTTACTAGAACCAGTTATTATAGATACTTTGTTTTCAAGAATATTTGACATACTGCTGTAATTATTGGCCTTGAGGCTTATACATTAATTTTTCCTACTTACTCATCATCAAACAACCATTGGTTTTCTATAAGGTAGTCTAGAGTATCTATTATTCCTTCTCGAATACTATATTTAGGCTCCCAACCCAGTTTTTTAATTTTCTCTATATCCAAGAATATAAAGGGATTGTCCCCTATCCACCCCCTGTCTCCGCCTGTATATTTTAATTTAGGTCTTAATGATAATCTCTCAGAAATATAGCTTATTGAATCATTTACCTCACAATATTCATTTGTACCTAAATTAAAAATATTAATACTCTCTTTTTCCTTACTAATGGCTATTAAAATAGCATCTATACAGTCTTCTATATGTAAATAGGATTTTCTTTGTTTGCCGTTTCCTAGGACCTCTAGCTCATTATTATTTTTCATAAGCTTTTTATAGAAATCAAATACATGTCCATGAGAATATCTTTGGCCCAAAATAGATACAAATCTAAATATATAAGATTGGAATTCAAATCCCTCACAATAGGCAGTAATTAGTCCTTCGCAAGCAGATTTTGAAGCCCCATAAAGAGAAGTCTGGATAGGAAAAGGTGCTTCTTCAGGTGTAGGAAAAACTTTCGCTTCACCATAAACAGATCCAGTTGATGAAAAGATTATTTTTTTTACATTTGCTTTTCTCATCGACTCCAATACCTTAAAAGTTACAAGGGTATTTTGCTCTAAGTCCTTAGAAGGATGTGAAGTGCCAAATCTAACATCTGCATTAGCCGATAAATGGAAAACCGCATCTGACCCTTTTATTAGTTCTGGAAGCTCATCTGTTTCCTTGAGGTCTTTGTTTATGAAAGTAAATTTCTTGTTCTTTTGCGCACTTTCTAAGAATCTAACTCTTCCGGTAGATAAGTTGTCTATACCAACCACCTCATTTCCCTCAGATAAAAGTCTGTCAACTAAATTACTACCTATAAAGCCAGAGCAACCTGTTATGAAGTATTTCATTTTTCTATGAGCCTTTTTGTTTATGTTTTGATCTTATCAAGTACGCCATAATAGAGGTATTATTCTTCGATGATATACAAAAAATCAGTTACTCCATCTGTATGAATACACCTATATCCCCTATCCATGAGTTTTTTATGAATAAAACTTACTCTATCGTGAGCAGTATCTGAATTATTTATTAGTTCATCGAATTCAACACAAATCTGTCTTGGATAAATATTATTCTCTAGAAGGTTTTCTATAACTTCTATCTCAGCTCCCTCTATGTCAAGCTTAATTAGTTCTATGGAGTTTAGATCTAAAGAAAATTCCTCTGCTAGTTTAGATAAAGTAGTGGCCTCAACATTTATATGGTCAGTATCTTGTTTATATTCATTTTGATAATTGTTTATTGAATGAGAGACGTTCTTTTTGTTCTTAGGAGAAAAAAATTTTAGATTCCCTTCATCGTTCCATAAAGCTTTTGGAACAAGAATCAATTGTTCTTCTTTTACACCGTCTAAATCATAAGCTTCTATGGGTTGCCTCCCGCTTTCAATATATTCTAGAGTTTTTTTTGAGCCTATGGAGTTTCTGATTTCATTGTAGTGGTTTATGGCTCTGGGAGTTGGGTCAATTATAAGAACTGTAGCTCCATAGTTTTTTGCAAACTCTACATCAAATGAGGCATCCTCTCCTAAACCAGCACTTATTATGGTTGAATTATGAAGTTTTTCTGATTCTAAAAAAGTCCATCCTCCATAATCAGTTCCTAAATGCCTATAATCATATCTTTTGTCTATTTTAATTTTTTGAAGTGGATGTTTCTTTCTAAAGGAATTTACAATCTGTCTGATAAGGCTATAAAGGCCCAATGCTTTAAGAACTTTCTTAAGTATGTCCATTTTCATTTTCAACATGATAAAGTTTGTTGTAAATCTTCCATCTCCCTTCAACTTTAAGGAAAGATAATGTATCTAAAAAAGTCATTCCTAGATAGCCATCTCTGACCATAACACAAGCTGTTTGACCAGCTATCTCACAAGATACTATTTCGAGAAGAACCTCTTCTCCCTTTTCTTTTGGAGATGGCTGTTGTGCAGCCACAAAGTCAGCGAAATCATTAACTGTCATTTCACCCAAACTTCCATGTAAATATCCTGTAATCATTGCATTTTCATGAAAAGCTTCTTTTACTTTATCTGCACTCGACTCATACATGCTATCAAAGTAAAGCTGAACTCCTGCTTCTATTTGTTCTCTATCAGACATATTTTTCTCCTATATAAGATGATTTATACCACAAGAGT
>MDSZ01028880.1_pt1 | contig 11070 bp, 12 predicted proteins | sample 811201 | NCBI WGS metagenome assembly MDSZ01 (sample SAMN05326647, study PRJNA326480) | marine metagenome | isolation source: seawater | place: Indian Ocean: North | collected 2010 | reverse complement strand
GAAATTCAAAGATTTAATAAAAAGAGTATTAAAAAGATATTAGATGTATGTAAAAAACATAAGATTGACAGAGTCATTTTGGACCATACAAATATAAATTTGCAAATTCAAAAGGCTCTTTTTAATAAGTATTTCTTAGTAATATTTGATAATCAACAAAAAAAAAGTTTTATGGCAGATGTTTTAATAAATGCAAATCCAAATGTATCTAGATTAGATTTAAAAAAAAGAATTAAAAACAAAAATATAACGTTACTTCTTGGAAACAAATATTCTGTTATAAAGCTACCTAACAAAGGATTAAAAAACAGAAAATTTGACACTGTATTTTTTTGTTTTGGTGGTGGCAATGATAAAAATGTTTTATTTAATTTCCTAAAATTTTTAAAAAAAAAAAATCTCAGTACCTCTTTCGATATAAATTTGATTATTGGCCCAATGAATGAAAATTATCAGAAATATAAAAAATATATAAAAAATAATAATATTAAAAATGTTAATATTTTTTTTAATCCTAAGAATATTTATGAAATTATGAAGAGATGTTTCTTTGCTGTTATCTCACCAGGTACTTTATTTTATGAGTTATCTTATTTTAAAAAACCCACATATTTAATTTACTTAAACAAAAAACAAAAAAATTTAGCTATGTCTTGGAGCAAAGGAAATTTAATCACAGGTTTTCAAAGCTTTAAAAGTAATGATTTTAAAAAGATAGTTGAAAACATTTATTTATTTAAAAATAAAAAAAAAAAATTTATAGATAAAAAATTAAATTATGGTGATAATTCAAAAAAAATAATTTTAAAAATTAATAAAATGCATAGAAGTTCAAATGAGTAAAGTTGGAGATGGAATTACTGCAAAGTCAAGTTCGTGGACATTTGGAGGTAAAACTTCAAAAAAGTTTAAAGATCACATAACACGTTCAGTGCCATACTATAAAGAAGGACAAATTCTTACATCCCAATTTAGTGAATTTTTTATATCGAAAAATGACATTGTTTACGATTTAGGATGCTCAACAGGAGAGTTGACTTCAAAAATTTATGACAAGAATAAAGATAAAAAACCTAAAATCATTGGCATAGACATAGAAAAAAATATGATTAAACAAGCAAAAATTGATAACAAAAGAAAAGGTATTACTTATTTATGTAGAGATATAAATAATTTCAAATTTAAAAAATCTAATTTCATAACCTCTTATTACACTATTCAGTTTATTAAACCAAGTCGAAGGCAAAAAATTTTTGATAAAATTTATAAATCATTAAATTGGGGAGGAGGTTTTATATTTTTCGAGAAAGTTAGAGCACCTGATGTTAGATTTCAAGACTATGTAAACCAACTTTACTACGATTTTAAAATATCCAATGGTTTTACAGAAAAAGAGATAATAGCAAAAACTAAAAGTTTAAAAGGTGTCCTAGAACCTTTTACAAGTTCTGAAAATTTGAAATTTTTAAAGAGAGCAGGGTTTGTAGATTTTGTTTCAATACAAAAAAATTTAAATTTTGAGGGTTTTCTAGCAATAAAATGATTGATAACAAAAAAAAAATTTTTTGGAAGAGAATTGGAAAATCAGCATGTCCAGACGATGTGGTAAGAGATATGTCAATTAATGAAATTAAAAAACTTATAAAAAAAAATTCTAATGTTTTAGATATAGGTTGTGGTGATGGGTTTTGTACTTTTAAGTTTTTAGATAAAAAAGTTAGATCTATTAAAGGTATTGATTTTTCCACTACTTCAATAAAAAATGCAAAAAAAAATAAAAAAATATTAGGTCTTAAAAAAAAAATTACTTTTGAAGTTGGCGATGTAACAGAATTATCAAAATATTATAATTCTTACGAAAATGTTATCACTATTAGATGTCTTATAAATTTGGAGAGCAAGCAAAAACAATTTTCCGCTATAAGTGAAATTTATAAGACTTTAAAAAAAAATGGAGTCTATATAATGTGTGAAAACTTTAATGATAATTTAATTAATTTGAATAGGATGAGATCTAAACTAGGATTGGAAAAAATTGAGACAAGGTGGCATAATAAATATCTAAATAATAATGACATCAAAAATTTTGTAACCCAAAAACTTAAATTTAAAATAATAAATGAAAGCAATTTTGCTAGTAGTTATTACTTTCTAACAAGGGTAGTAAAACCATTTTTATTTAAAAAACATAGTAAAGAAGTAAAATATAATGACGAATTTAATCACTTATCTTCAAAGTTTGAAACATTTGGAGAATTTTCTCCTATGAAAATATTAATATTAAAAAAATGAAAATTATAAATACAAAAATAGGCAATAATCATCCTCCATTTATTATTGCTGAATTTTCAGCAAATCATATGAATAACATAAGAAATTTTATTAAAATGATAGATTTTGCAAAAAAAGCAGGAGTTAGCGCGATTAAACTTCAAACATATGAAGCAGATTCCATGACAGTAAATGTAAAAAAAAAAAAAATTTAAAATTAATGATAAAAATTCTTTTTGGTATAAGAACTATCTTTTTGATTTATACAAAAAAGGATCCACTCCATTTAAATGGCACAAAAAAATATTTCAATATGCCAAAAAAAAGAAACTCATATGTTTTAGCACACCATTTGATGAGGAAAGTGTTGAAAAATTAGAGAGTTTAGATGTTCCATGTTATAAGATAGCATCATTTGAGTGTACAGATCTTCCTTTAATTAAAAAGGTATCGCAAACAAAAAAACCAGTCATCATATCTACGGGTATGGCAACATTAGAAGAAATAAATGAAGCTGTAGAATGTGCTCGATCAAATGGATGTAAAAGTTTAGCTTTATTAAAATGTGTAAGTGTGTATCCAGCACAGCATAAAGATTTAAACTTAAATTCAATTAATTACTTAAAAAAAAAATTTAATTGTGAAGTTGGCTTTTCTGATCATACAATTGGTATTGGTGCATCTATAGCTGCAGTTACTTTAGGTGCAAATATTATTGAGAAACACTTTACATTATCAAAAAATAATTCTGGATTAGATAGTAAATTTTCGTCAGATCCTAAAGAGTTAGAACAATTAGTAAAGGAAGCAAATAATGCAAAAAAAGCTATTGGTAAGGTTTTTTTTGGTCCAGTAAAATTAGAAAAAAAATCAAAACTTAGAAGAAGATCTATATATTGCATTAAAGATATAAAAAAAGGTGATAAATTTAGTTTTGAAAATATAAAAAAATTGAGGCCTGGTTACGGTATTGCCCCAAAATACTTTCCTAAACTAATTGGACAGAAAGCTAAGAGAAGTATTAGAAAAGGCGACCCAATAACAAAATTAAATTCTGAAATAATTTTATAGACATTAAATTGAAAATAGTTTTAGGCACTGCAAATTTTAACTCTTTGTATGGGGTTAGTAATAAAAAAATTGACAAAATAGAATTAAAAAAAATTATTAATTATTGTGTAAAAAACAATATTTATTACTTAGATACTGCTGATGCATATAATAATTATCAATTAATCAAAACTTTTAATTTAAAAAAATTTAAAATTATAACTAAATTATCAAATTTAAAAAAAATAAAAAAAAATAATTTAAAAAAATATATCATTAACAATTTAACAAATTTGTTAAAGAATTTAAACGTCAAACAATTGTATGGACTTTTATTGCATGACATGAGGCAAATGCGCACTAATAAACTTAAAGTAATAATTCAAACACTAAAATATTTAAAAAAAAAAAAATTAGTGAAAAAAATTGGAATATCCTGCTACAATTTAAAAGATTTAAATATATTAAAAAAAAATAAAATAGATATCGTTCAATTTCCTTTAAATGTCTTTGATCAAAGATTAATAACTGATAAAGATATAATTTCTCTTAAAAAGAAAAAAATAGAGATACATGTCAGATCAATTTTTTTACAGGGTTTATTATTAAAGAGGGCTGAAAAAATTCCTAATTATTTTAATACCTGGAAAAAAGAATTTCTTAATTTTGAAATTTTTTCAAAAAAATCAAAAATATCAAAATTAGAGCTTTGTATAAATTTTATAAAGCAGCAAAAATTAATTGATATGGTTATTATTGGAGTAGAGAATAAGGAGCAAATTCAAATCATTTGTAAGCAATTTAATAAAAAGTCTCGTAAAATTGATTATGGTTTATTTAATCAAATAGATAATAAATTAATATTACCATATATGTGGAAAATAAATGAAAAAAGTAAAAAAAAATAATAAATTTTTCTTTCAAAAAACAACTTTTTTACAAAAAGAAGGAGATGCCTATTTTTTAAGAAACAGGGATTCAAAAAGAAATTTTAAAAAAGATAGATTAACTAAAATTATTGAAAAAAAGTTAATAAATTCAAAAAGAAAAAATATTCTAGAAATTGGATGTGGAGATGCGGGAAGATTAAATTATTTAAAAAGTAAATTTTATAATAATAACTATTTTGGTCTAGATCCCTCTTCATTTGCAATAAAATTTGGAAAAAAAACAAATTCTAAATTAAAACTTAAAATAGGAGAGGCAAGTGAATTAAAATTTGAGGATAATAAATTTGATATTGTTATATTTGGTTTCTGTTTATATCTTTGTGATGATGACGATTTATTTAAAATAAGTTCTGAGTGTTATAGAGTTTTAAAAAAAAATGGTTTCATAATTATACAAGACTTCATAACATCGAGGTTAATATATAAAGACTATCATCATGCAAAAAATATTAAATCTAGAAAAATGGATTACATAAAAATGTTTAATTGGCATCCCAAAATTGTATTGCAAAGTAGGAGTAAATATTTAATTCCTAAAAATAAAAAAATAAATGAAAATTTCATAACTATCGCTGTATTAAAAAAAATCACATGATAATGATTATAAAATAAACATATCTTTTTATGAAAATTAAATACAGTAAACAATATATTGATAAATTTGACATTGAAAAAGTTATCCAAGCACTTAAATCGGAATTAATTACCACGGGGCCTTTTGTAGATAATTTAGAAAAAGATTTTAAAAAATATTTTAATACTAAATATGTGCTGGCATGCTCGAGTGGAACCACTGCACTATATATGGCCATGAAAGCATTGGATATAAAAAGAGGTGATGTGGTGATTATGCCTACAATTAATTTTGTAGCATCTTCAAATGTAGCTTCGTTGTTAGGAGCTAAAATTTTTTTATGTGATGTTGATAGTAATACAGGGCAGATAACTCCTCAAAAACTAATAGATTGTATAAAAATAAATAAAATTAAAAAAATAAAACTTGTCGTGACTATGTTTTTAGGAGGAGCACCTTTAAATGTATTTGATTTTTATAAATTAAAAAAAAAATATAATTTTTTAATAATTGAAGATAGCTGTCATGCACTTGGAGCTTCTTATAAATTTAGAAATAAACTTATAAGAGTAGGTGCATCATTACATTCAGATATATCTACTTTTTCATTACATCCTTTAAAATCAATTACCTCAGGTGAGGGTGGTTTAATCACAACAAGATCCAAGTTAATTCATGAGAAATTAATATTATTAAGGTCGCATGGTATAAAAAGAAACAAAAAAAGGTATTGGGAACCACAGGTATTATTACCAAGTTTAAATTTTAGAATATCAGATATTAACGCGGCACTAGCAATTTCACAATTAAAAAAGCTCTCAAAATTTATTAAAAAAAGAAATCAAATAGCTAGTTTATATTATAAACATTTGAATAATTTTAGTGGTGTTATTAAAGTATTCAAACCAAATAAAACAGTATATTCTTCTTTTCATTTACAGATAGTAATAATTAACTTTGATAAGTTAAAAATATCTAAAGATATTTTTATAAAGTTATTAAATAAGGAAAATATTTTTCCTCAATATCACTATATGCCAATCTATAAATTTATTTATTATAAAAATTTAAATAAAAAAAATTTTTATAAGGATACTGATAAATATTATAAATCTGCTTTAAGTTTTCCAATTTATTTTTCACTTGAAAAGAAAAATTTAACTAAAATTTTTAATACTGTAAAAAGAATTATTGGTAAAAATTTAAAATAGAAAAAAAATTGAAGGTTATCTATTTTTTTTTAATTCCTATATCTGTTAATTAAAAAAGCACTTAACTTTTTTGAAAAACTGTTCCATCCCAATAATTCTTTAATTTCTTCTTTACTTTTTTTACTTTTACAGCCTAATTCTTTTTTAACTTCTTCAAACCTAATTGAAAATTCGACATCATTTTTAAAATAAGGAAAATATTTTTCATAATATATCCAATCTGATTCTTGTATCTCTCTTCCCCCAAAAGCTCTATGCGTAATATCTTTTGAAAAATCGTGAATTATTTTGACTTCCTTTCTCATATATGTAGCGTAAAGATATGCTGATGTCATTTCACATACTAAAATTTTATCGTGGATTGAAACAAACTGTATAAAATTTTTTAGATAGTTATTATCGTTTCTATTTAAACCACAACAAAGAATATCCCATTGTGCTTTACTGTAAATTTCTATGATTTCTTTCTTCATATCTTGATAAAATAAACATACTGAATATGGTCCATTATATTTATTTTTTACATAAGAAATTAATTCATTATGTTTCACAAAATTTGATGGCCTACCTTCATGTTCACCTGTATGTGGTGGAAAAAGAAGTACATTTTTACTTACATCAGATTTTTTCTTTATATGATCATACAAATAAATAAAAGGCGCACCAATTGCTATAACGTTTTTTTTATTATTTTTTTTATACTGATTTACAATTTTATCAGACCAACACAAAAAATAAGAATTAGGAATTTTTGAGGTTTTGAGATTATTGATTATATTATTGTCAAGTTTATACCATCCATGTTGTATACTTGCATATGCAGGCTTATCTTCAATATCGCAGTAATCCGCCAGAATTTTACGGTGAGAGTACCATCTATTATCTTTAAACATATAAGTAAATTTATTTATAAGTTTTTTATATGAGATTTACACTTAAATATTATGTAAATTAATTTCAAATTTAAGTAAATAATTAGTTTTTATTATTTTTAAATAAAATATATATAAAAATAATTTTTTTAGTAATAAAATAAATTTATTATAGTTTAAATTTAAAAAAATATGTTAAATAATAAAAATATATTAATTACCGGTGGAACAGGATCATTTGGACAAGCTTTTACTGAAAAAATTTTAAAAAAGTTTCCTAGTATCAATAAAATTATAATTTTTAGTAGAGATGAATTTAAACAAAACAATATGTCTGAAAAATTTAATTCAGTTAAAGAAAAAAAAAAATTACGTTTTTTTTTAGGTGATATCAGAGATATTCAAAGATTAAAAATTGCGCTTCAGGATATCGATATTGTAATTCATGCAGCAGCACTAAAACAAGTTCCTGCCGCAGAATACAACCCTATTGAATTTATTAAAACAAATGTTTTAGGGGCGCAAAATTTAGTAGAGGCATGTTTAGACAATAAAGTAAAGCAACTTGTCGCACTTTCTACTGACAAAGCTGCAGCTCCTATCAACTTGTATGGCGCAACTAAACTTTGTTCAGATAAGTTATTTACGGCAGCAAATAATATTAAAGGAAAGCAAGATATAAGGTTTTCTGTTGTAAGATATGGAAATGTAGCTGGAAGCAGAGGTTCTGTTATGCCACTTTTCATCTCACAAAAAAAAAATAATCTACTTAAAATTACTGATAAAGGTATGACAAGATTCAATATAAGTCTTGATGAGGGTATAGAAACTGTTTTATGGACGTTAAAAAATATGCAGGGTGGTGAAATAGTTGTACCAAAATTGCCATCCTATAGAATTATGGATTTAGCTAAAGCTATCTCAAGTAAAATTAAAATTAAGTTAATAGGAAAAAGACCAGGAGAAAAAATTCATGAGGAGTTGATAACCGAAAGTGATTCAGGAAATACTATAGATATAGGTAATTATTATTTAATATTACCCACTAATAATTTAGGAGATCTTAAAAACTTTATAAAAAGATATAAAAAACTTAAATTTCTCAAAGAGTTTAACTATTCATCAGGAAAAAATAAGCATTTTTTAAAAGTAAATGAATTAAAAAGGATTCTTGAAAAACTTAAAAACAAACAAAATTAATACTAATTTATAAATCTTCTCTTTACTTTGAATAATTAATTTGCTTATTCAAATCTTTTTTAGACAAACATTATATAATTTTATTTTTTAACAATTTTTTTTCAACCATGTTCAAAATAGTATGCCCTAAAAACATATGGCATTCTTGAATTCGAGCAACATTCTTACTTGGAATTATTATCATATTGTTTTTTTTTTCAATAAACTTTTTAATTTTCCCTCCCTTGTTTCCTAAGAAAAATAAAGTTTTAATTTTCATTTTTTTTGCTGTCTTAACTACATTAATTATATTTTTTGAATTTCCTGATGTTGTTAAACATATTAATAGGTCATCTGAACTACCTATAGCTTCTAAATTTCTAGAAAAAATCTTCTCAAAACTATAATCATTTCCACATGCAGTTAATGAAGAGGTATCTAAAGCTAATGGAATCATTGGTATAGCTTTTCTATTAACTTTGGGATTTAACCTAATAAGAAATTCTGCAGCTAAGTGCTGGGAGTCTGCAGCAGAGCCTCCATTTCCACAAATAAATACTTTTTTATTATTTTTTATCGTTTCGAATATAAGTGAAGTAAAAAAATTTACTTCTATATTAAAATTTTTTAATTTTCTTTTTAGTTCTATTGACTCATTTATAGAATTTATAAAATATTTCATAAATTAATCTATTTGATTTTAAACATTTTTAATATAAAAGAATTCAAATGAAAATAAAAATCATAGCAGAAATAGGTATAAATCATAACGGTGATATTGAACTCGCAAAAAAAATGATTTCTTCCGCAAAAAACTGTGGTGCTGATATTGTTAAATTTCAAAAAAGAGATATTAACTTAGTTTATTCAAAAGAATTTTTGAAAGAAGAAAGAAAAAGCCCTTGGGGAACAACTCAACTTGATCAAAAAAAAGGATTAGAATTTTCTGCAAAAGAATATGATATTATTGCAAATTATTGTAAAGAAATTGAAATAGAATGGTTTGCATCAGCTTGGGATATAAATAGTTTAATTTTTCTTGATCAATATAATTTTAAATACCACAAGATTGCATCCGCAATGATTGTTGATGAAAAATTTCTAAATGAGGTTGCTAAGAGGAAAAAACATACTTTTATTAGTACTGGTATGAGCTCTGAGGAAAATATTGAAAAAGCTGTAGAAATTTTCAGAAAAAATGAATGTTCCTTTGAATTAATGCATTGTGTATCTGCTTACCCGTTTGAGTCACAACATGCAAACCTTCAATTAATTAATCATATGAAAAAAAAATACAACTGCAATGTTGGATATAGCGGCCATGAAAAAAGTGGTTTAGCGATTTCGTATGCGGCTTCTGCTCTTGGAATTACTTCTTTAGAAAGACATTTTACAACCGATAGAACTCTTTATGGAAGTGATCAAGCTGCTTCAATTGCTCCCGAGGGATTTTTAAGATTAGTGGGTGGTGTTAGAGAAATAGAAAAAGCTTTTTCTCAAGTAAAAAAGAAAGAGATACTTGAAATTGAAAAGCCAGTTGCTAAAAAATTAAGAGAACACCTTAATTTATAGACTTTGTAAAAATTGAAATATAGATATATTTTTTTATAGAGTTGTTTAGTGTATATATTTAAAAATTATAAAAATGAAAAAAATTGAGTTAGATAAATCGTATACAACAGATGGAAAAGTAACACTGTTATCTAATGATGAAGATATAAACGTCAAACTAGCTAAAATCATAGGTCCAAGATTTACGAAATATAGAGAAGATTGGGATAAGGCTAATAAAATGGAACTTGTAACTGACTTTCCACTTTTTCTACATCTTGATATGAATCAAGAATGTAATTACAAATGTCCACATTGTATAATTGGAACACCAAAAGAAGTATCTGAATACTATGATGGAGACTATTTAAATTTTAACGATTTTAAAAAAATTATTGATGAAGGTGCAGAGCATAATTGCCCATCTGTTGAACCTCAAGGAAATAATGAGCCTTTTTTAATAAAAAATCTTCATGAGTATTTTTATTATGCTCATAAAAAAGGCTTTATAGATATTATGTTAAACAATAATGGATCAGCTTTAACAAAAAAAAGAGCAGAACAACTGTTGGACTCTGGACTTACAAGATTAAGATTTAGTTTAGATGCTTTTTCTCCTGAAACTTATAAAAAAGTAAGAGTTGGAAGCATTCCATTACCTAGAGTAATTAAAAATATTGAGTATTTTTTAGAACTAAAAGAAAAAAGAAACTACAAATTACCCATAGTGGGTGTTAATTTTTGTGTTATGAGTCATAATGAGCATGAAGTTGAAGATTTTGTTAATTTTTGGAAAAGTAAAGTTGATATCGTCGCTATACAAAGATTTGTTCCACCTATTCCAAATTCGGAAGGTCAGGCTCCAGAGAAATATAAGAAATATTATTCTACAAAACAAATTAATGAACCACCAATTGATGAATTTAAATGTGTTCAACCATTTCAAAGAGTTATGATTAAAAATGATAAAATAGGACCATGTTGTGTAAGTTTTAATAAAAACTTAGTTTTAGGATCAATACATACCACTTCGATTTATGATGCTTGGCATTCTCCAAAAATGAAAAAGATAAGACAAATGCACAAAGAAGGAAAATTTTATTTAGATAAAACCTGTAGTGATTGTGTAAATTTAATATATCCAACAAATAAGTTGGCAAAAAAAAGAAAATCCGTTCCTAATTTTCTTTCGCAAACTTAAGAGTATTTATTCCATTATATAGATTTAATTCACTACCAATTTTTTTATTTTTTTTTATGTGATTAATGAAGAATTTTAATTCATCGATAAATAATTGATTTCTTTTAAAATTAAATTTTTCTTTAAAATTTTTATTTTTGTAAAAATAATCAATTGTTAATTTATTTAAGTCTGCGACTACTTTGCATTTATCAAATATAAGTTCAATTAT
>MDSZ01248582.1_pt1 | contig 11071 bp, 13 predicted proteins | sample 811201 | NCBI WGS metagenome assembly MDSZ01 (sample SAMN05326647, study PRJNA326480) | marine metagenome | isolation source: seawater | place: Indian Ocean: North | collected 2010 | reverse complement strand
TGATATGATAGATGAATATGAATCAGGCAAAGTTAGGGCAAATTATATGCCACAAACTTTTTGGTTGTGCGAAGACAACGCAAAGTTTGATTATATTTTTAAATTTGAAGATTTATTGCAAGGTGACGATTTTATAAGGGAGCATTTTCCTTTATTTCGTAAACACAAAAAAGGTGGCGGATTAAGAAGGAGTGGACGACTTGGAGGATATAAACTACATTTAGCACCCGACGAAATTCAAAGAATAAAAAACGTTTATAAAGAAGATATAGATTATCTTAAAAATTATTATGAGGATTTAAAATGAAAATTGAAAAAGTGAATGGATTTTGGGTTCCTTCAAATGATATACATATTGATGATTGGAAAACAGGCAAACCATTTACACAAAATAAATGTTTGAATAAATTTTTAGAATACTGTCAATCACAAAGTAAAAAGTTTAAATTAGTTTTAGATATAGGCGCATGGTGCGGCACTTGGTCTTTTGCTATACAACCATATGCGACAAAGGTAGTTGCGTTTGAACCTGATGCAACACATTTTACTTGCCTACAAAGAAATTGTTTATCCACTGATGCAAGACAAGAAGCAATTGGTAATGAAACAAAATATATCACATTAACTAAAGATAATTTTACTCAGGCAAAACGTATTGAAGATATAGAAGGTAAAATTAGGATGACAACTATTGACAGTTTTGATTATCCTAACGTGGGTGTTATGAAAATTGATGTTGAAGGATACGAGATGCATGTCTTACAAGGAGCAGAAAAAACTTTAGAGCGGACAGAGTATCTAATGATAGAATTAAACAACAATACCAAAAAATATGGTAGTAACAATATAGAAGTTGAAAAATATTTGCATCAAAAAGGCTTCAAAGTGTTGCTTGAACATTGGCCAGATAAAGTTTTTTATCGCCCTTAACTACAATTAAATATTGAAAATGAAAATTTTTATTACAGGTGTCGCAGGATTTTTAGGCAGTCATTTAGCAGACTTAATGATCGCAAATGGTCATACTGTTGCTGGTAATGACAATATGATTGGTGGCTATCTAGATAATGTTCCGCAAGATGTTGAGTTTCATCAAGTAGATTGTTGTGATTTAGAAAATTTGACCAAAGCAATGGAAGGTTGTGACATTGTATACCATACCGCGGCAACTGCCTATGAAGGACTATCAGTGTTTTCTCCAGTATTGGTGACAAGAAATATTTTTGAAGCATCAGTGACAACAATTACAGCGGCAATCAGAAACAAAGTTAAACGTATTGTGTATTGTTCAAGTATGGCAAGATATGGTCATCATGATGATGTGCCTTACAAAGAAACTTATGAATGTAAGCCGCAAGATCCTTATGGTATTGCTAAGAAAGCCGGGGAGGATGTATTAAAAAATTTATGTGAAACACACGGAGTAGAGTATGTTATTGCTGTACCACACAACATAGTTGGTCCAAGACAAAAATATGATGACCCCTTTAGGAACGTTATGTCAATTATGCTAAACAGAATGTTACAAGGTAAGCAACCAATCATATACGGAGATGGTGAACAAAAGAGATGTTTTAGTTACATAGATGATTGTTTGTATTGTTTGAATGCTCTTGCATTCAATAACAACGTAGTTGGCGAAGTAATTAACATAGGACCAGACGAAGAACCAGTTACTATTAATGAACTTGCCGAAGCCTGTGCAAACGAAACAGGAGTAAACTTAGACCCAATACATCATAAAGATAGACCTAAAGAAGTAAAACTAGCAACTTGCTCATCGGATAAAGCACGTGAATTATTAGATTATAAAACGTCAACGAATATGCGCCAGTCAGTTAAAAAGACCGCTGACTACATTAGAACAAGAGGTACAAAAAAGTTTCAGTATCATTTACCGTTAGAAATACTTAATGAACACACACCTGACACTTGGAAGAATAAATTAATATGATTTCTTTTTGTGTTCCGTCAAGAGGCAGGCCAAAGTTAGCGGAACGTTTAATTAAAACTGCACAAGAAACTGCAAAACAGGATGTAGAATTTTTATTCTATCTAAATCAAGACGATCCTGCATTAGAAGAATATAAAGATTTAATAAATGAAAAACATTGGCATGTGGGTCCTAATCAATCAACTTGTTTTAGTTGGAACCAAATGGCCAAACTTGCTAATAACGAGATTGTGATGTTAATGGGAGATGATGTACAAGTGCAAACACAAGACTGGGATGAAAAAATAAAAGAACAATTTGACAAATATAATGATAAAATTTTAATGGTAGTACCCAGTGACGGACGTGCAAAAGGCAATGCTAGATTCGATGAAAATAAACCAACCTTATGGCCAGATAGTAATTTGCCCGCGGCACATTTTGCAGTGCATAAAAATTGGATCAATGCGTTAGGTTATCTTGCTCCACCTTTTTTTTGGCATTTTTATGTAGACACATATACACAAAAAGTTGCAAGAAAATTGAATAGATGTTTGTTTTTACCAACAGTAGTTTTTAAGGCAAAAAAATTATTTGACGATACAGCAACTAGAGTGAGATCTTATATGAATATAGTCAAACGTGATGATGCTGTATGGGAATTAGTAAGAACAAGACATTTACAGGCAGATATCTCAAAGTTGAAAGAAGTTATCAACGAACAAACATAAAGTCATTAGGTATTTTATTTTTACCAAGTGAGTACCATGTTGCGACATGCTTATATCCCAAATCTTTTAAAAAATCACTGGCTGTAAAATCATTTTTATTTTGCTCCACTACTATCGTTGGATTGCAAGTTTCTATTGTTTTAACACTCCCTTGCAATATTTTTGTTTCATATCCTTCTACATCTAGTTTTATGAAATCAACATTTGTGAAATTAAAACTGTCCACAGTCTTTATCTTTACTTTAATATCGCCACGTTCTTTAATTCTTCCCACACCTGATTTAGTATATCTAGTATCAGATTTTTCTCCCAGTCCTACATTGTGATATTGAAATTTTGATATGTTGTTGATATTTGCTTTCTTTAAATGTGTTTCTCTGTTTCTAAAATCAAAACAATGTATTTTTTTAAAATCGTTTTCAAGCCACTGGGCAAATCCGAATGTATCACATCCGATATCTAAAGCAATTCTATCTCCCTTTATGTATGGTCGACACCAATCATAAAATTTTTTCCACCTCTTTAATTGTTTTTGATATTCTGGCATATTGCTTCAAACGTTTTTTCACTAATGTCTAATTGTACAAACGGTCTTCTAATATATTTTCTTTTTTTGTTGTCGACTATACTAATATCTTTTGACTTTGTTAATATAAATGCATTTGGAAAGTATGTAAGTATCCTGCCGGCAATGTTTATGTCCGGCGATGATGTGTTATCTGATCTTTCTTTAAAAAACCATAAGGCAATTATTTCTTTATTTAGATCTATATTTGTAATATCTTCTTTAAACTCAAATCCAGTTTTGTATTTTTTATCAAATTCTTGCCATACTTCGTGATTTAGATTGTTTTGATTTTCATATAACTTGTCATATTCAAGTGAGTCAAATATGTTTATTGCATGAATGTATTCAACAGGTTCGGTAAAATAATGTTTCGATGTAAGTTTATTCCAATTCATTATCCTAAATCTCTTTTAAACATTTGTTTTATTTTTTTCTTTGTAGTAATATCTATAGATTGTATGTCAATTTGCACACAAGGTCTGCGTAACACAAATTTATTTTCTAAAATATCAATACGTTTATTAGTAATTAGCACTGTGTTTGTATCGTACTTTATATCCTTATTGTTTATTTTTAAGTCAAAAAATTCTATTCTTTTATCTTCCTTATATAGACGTTCTGGAAAAAACCATAAACAAATAATTTCGTTTTTTTCTTGCTCGAAATCTGTAATGTTATCTAAAAAATTATAATTTATATTATAATCTTTTTTAAATTTATTCCAGTACTGTGATGAATCTTTAAGTCGAGGATGTCTTATAGTGCCCTGATGTTCGTATAGCCTTTCATATTGAGTATATTCTATGACATTTGGTATTATGATAACACCGGTATAAATTAAATTTTTTGATTCAAGTTTTTGAAAAAAATTAGGCACTGAAAAGATTAATTAATTCTTTTTTCCAGTCATCGCCGTATTCGCAATCACGGTATCCGTCAAACCACGGTCCACCCTCTGTGTAGTGTAATATCTTTGGAGTACCATCGTTTGGTTCTTTATACCAACCTACCAGCCAATTATATTCTAATGGCAAGGATCCTATTTCGTTGTCATCTAGCCAACTGAATCTATGTAAAAATTTTGCTTCTTCTTTATTAAGCAATTCCGGATTTAAAATTTTATTTTTAGGATGTTCGCAATTCCAAATAACCATTGAACTCCAATTTTTTCTTGGGTATACTGTTTGTGTTTGGCCATCCATTTTCGTCCCTTCTTTAGGTTTATAATCATGTTGTACACAAATTACTGCTTTAGATGAATCACAATATTTTGTAAGTTCATGGGAAGGAATTTTCCATAAAAAATCACAGTCGCAAAAAACTGCCCAGCCTTTAAAATCATTTAGGTATGGAACAAAAAATCTTGTAAAAGTAAATTCAGTGGATGCCAATTTATCGACCGGCCTTGTGTAAATGCCTTGTTCTCGCATTTGCTTTTGTTTTAATGGAATGACTTCTGCAGATGGATCACGTCTTTTGATACTGTGTTCGCATACTTGATATGCTATATCCTCTCTACTATCATGTCCTACGTAAATTTTCATCGTGCAATTATTTGATGTATCTCTTTCCAGTTATTTACTCTGCGTATATCAGGATGATTAAAATCTCTGTTATATGAATGATCTATTAAAAGTGGTTTCAATCCATATCTCAAACCTGCTTCAGCGTTGTGTGGTTTGTCTTCTATCCAATATAAACCAGTACCGTGGAATTCAGCCAACGCAGAATCTTTGTCCGCACCTGTTCCAAGTATATGATAATTTTGAAATACATTTTCACCAAAAAGTTCTGCTAAACGTTTTTTTCTTAGTTCCTGTGCTGGTATGTCGCTGGTTTGCGATGTTATTGGAATAAATGTCCAACCTTCTGCATGAAGTAATTTTACCCACGTTTGTGAATCCATCATTGGTCTTTGTGTTCCCATCCATGCACTTCTGTTGAATTCTCTTATTAACTTCCTTATTTCTGTTTTAGTTAATCCAAATCTTTCCGCCATCTCATATGTGTTTTGTTTGTCCGGTAGTAATCTATAAGGGTGGTATCTGGCTCCTCTTTCATCAAAAAGTGTACGTTGCAACATCCATTTTGTAAAATGATGTTCCCATTCCAAAAGCACGCCGTCAACGTCTGTAAGTATAATCCTATTTTTTGCCATCAATGTATTTTATTAATTCGGGAAATGTTTTTTCAAAATCCTGATTCCTTTGTTTGTCATATTTGTATATTGTTTTTTTAAATTCTGGTATCAAATTAGACCAATCTTTATCATAAAAGTTTGTAATTGTTTTTACAAGATACGGATGTTTTGTACTTTTTATTATCTCTTTTAGATATGGTTGTATTAAATTAACACTAAAAACTTTTGGATGATCTAAATAATTTATGTAAGGCACAAAACCGTTTTTCACAAAAAATTTTGATATTTCATTTATTCTTAGTATTGTAAATATTGAAACAGTGAAGTTTAATTTAAAATTAAAATTTTGTTGTGTTTTATTTTTTTCTTTATATTTTTTAATATTTTTATACACATTGTCCCATATTGCAGGATAACGATTGTATTCAAATCGTTCTTCTATGTCATCACAACTACCAACAATTAATACTTGTTTGAATTCTTTCCATATATTCCAGTAATCTTTTTTAGGAAACATAGTCATGTTAGTTGTGTAGTTGAGTGTTGTATTTTTTGCTTTGTCTAGATATATAAGATGTTTTAATATCTCTAAATGCTTTTCTGTATCTGCAAGTAAAGGTTCGCCTCCAGGAAACTCAAAATATTTTACATTTTCGCTATTTTCAATTATATCGAAAAATATTTTATCGTCTTTTAACCAATTATATGTTGGCCAGGTTTCGTTATCGTGTTGCTTTTGGATACTTGCCCATTTTGAACTAGAATGTGGTCCGCATATTCTACATGCAAGGTTACATGTTGTACCGTAACTAAAAGTCAGCATTTGTAAATCTTTGTTATTGGTTTGGTCAATTTGGTCTGCAACTAGTTTATTGTGTTCTAATCTTCTGCTTGGCAAGTTATGTTTTTCATGGTTCCAACACATCTCACAACCAGGATGTTTTTTACCTTCTTGAAAATACTTTATAAAATTTTTGTACCAATCGCTAGATCTATACTTTGATAATCCGTTTTTTACGTGTATATCTGGTGAATATTCTTCTTTGAAAATACAACAAGGTTTGACTTGTCCTGTTGTTTTTATATCAGCACCGTGTGTTGCCCAATAACAATCTATTTTATTTGATGTTGGCATCTTCCATTCCTGCGACTCTCAGTTTAACAATGTTAGTTATTTGCCATTGTTTCTGATCTAATCCTTTCGTGATGCCTAGCCATTGATTACGCAGTAATGCAAATTCGTTTATAATTTTATCCATGTCAACAACGTCCTGTTCACCGTCAACATATTTTTCAGCATCTCTGCTTGACAACGCTCTGTTGTAGTTTTCTAAAAATTTTTTAAATGATTTTGACCGTAAACGTCTTAATTCAATATTTAAATATTCAAGTATTGCTTCAATTTGTTGTAATTGGCTAAATCTTTCTTCTACTATACCCGGCAATGCCGCTGATGCTCTTTCAAGATTTCCGTATAGTTTTACTTCCTGTTTTGCTTTTTGATATTCCGCTTCGAAATGATTAATACAGTCGGGTATCTTATCTAAACTTCTACTGATTTCGTTATACCAATTAACTGTCTTCATACCGATCGTCATAATCCTCATCCATTTCGTCTTCTTCGTCGTAAACTGTGTTTATTGCTTCTTCCAGTTTAGGATCGTATTCTGCCGATGCTTTGATTTCATCTTCTTCAATACCCATGTCGTCTAGAGTTTTGATAAAATCAATAGCGGCATCAATTTTATGCCGGTCAGGAATGTATGTCGTGATCGAGTTCCAAATTCTTTCGATATCTTCGTGTGTCATGTCAATCATCTTTTGCCTCAGATTCTTTTGATAATTTATCAAAATCCTCCATAAGCATATCCAATTTGGTTCCTGTCCAGGCTTTTCTAAAGTCTAAATGTTCTTTTCCTGCAGAATCGACATATTTTAGTCTATTTCCTTGTTGTGTTAACACACCTTTTTTCTCAAACAAATCTACAAGTCCGCTGTATGGATCCATACCTATATCGTATGGAATCTTAACTTGCACACTTTCAAAAGGTTTAGCATATCTTGTCTTCATTACTTTACAAGCCGCTCTAATACCTCTGACGTCGGTTACTTTATTACCCAACTCATCTTCTTTTAATTTTAATTTTTTCATTGCAATCACAATTGAACTTGCATAAATGAAACCTTGTCCGCCCGATATCTTGTCATCAGGATCAAACATATCTTGAGATGCATATGTGTGATTAGTTGCTACAAGTCCCACGTTCCAACTTCCAAACATATTAACACAGTTTCTTACAAGTGCTGTTAGTGCCTTAGGTTTTCTACCTAGGTCACCTTTCATTTCACCTTTTTCAAACTGATCAACATCTGTTGGAGTAAGCAACATACCCAAACTGTCTATTACAAATAAAACTTTTGGAGCACCTTCTTTGTTATCTGCATGTTGCTCTCGGTAACCTTTCATAAACTCAGATACAGTTTTAGCAACATCGTCAATCATTGATAAACTTAATTTTAAAAGTTTTTCTTCGGATGTATCTACTTTCAATGCCTGCAACCATTGTTCATCTAATGCATTTTCTGAATCAATTAGGATTACAAATATACCTTGATCTTGTGCATTCTTAATAATGTTGCCTGATGCAATATACGATTTGCCTGCACCAGACTCACCGGCAAGTACTGATACTTTGCCTAGGGGAATTCCTTTATTGAAATCTCCGGATATGAGATAATTTAAAGCATAGTTTCCTGTTGATATCCAATCAGTTGGATCACTGAACCCAATGCCCAGTCCTTGTATAGACTTTGTTATGTTTTTTCTAAATTTTGTTACGTCAAATGGTTTTGTCATATTATTCCTTATTATAGTACACAAGGCCTTAACTGTCAACAATTAAGGCCCTGGTAAAATGTCAGATTATTTTGCTTGTCTTGATCTTATCAATTTCAAAATATCCTCTGCTCTTTTGGCACTATCAGTGCTTGGTTGAGCCGATTCTGCCGCTGGTTGTGGTGCTGGAGCAGTTTCTTTTACTTCAGCATTTACCGGATCAGCAGTTTTTTCAACTGGTGCGGGTCTGTCAGCAGTTGGCACACTTACTTGACTTGCTTGAACTCCTGCAGGTCTAAAGTACTGTCCGTACTTCTCAAGATCATATGCTTCACCGTCTACAGATTTTTCAAATAATTCTTTGATTATTTTTACCTCTGCTTCAGTTGGTTCTTTTGGTCTAAAGTCACTTAGATTGTGCAATCCAAATTTTTCAACAGCACTTCTTTCTGCTTCGTCAAGTGCTCTTTCTCTTCTTGACCATTTTGAAGTTGAGTAATCAGCATAACCACCTTTTGTTGCTTTTGTGATTCTGAAATCAACACCTTTTACACTGTCAGTTGGCAGTTCTTCCATTTCTGGATCAAGCAATGCCGCTCTGATAATGTTAAAAATTTGAGGACCAATAATAAATCTTCTTATTGGATTCTCTGGCGTTGTATCTTCTGCTAATGGATTATTAACAACAAAACCTTGGAAAATATAACTTTTCTTCTTCCAATATTTTCTACCCATATCTTCCATGCTCTTATCTTTGAACCATGGTCTAACCTCTGTTAGTACTGGGCAAGTTTTGCCATACATCTCCATACAAGGAACTTGTACTGTTACTGGTCTTGAATCAGTTTGACCTTTAATACCTGCAAAAGGTAATTTGATCATGTTCCTTTCTGTCCAGAAAAATGTATTATTTGTATCCTTATCTGGTAAAAACCTAACGACTGCTTCGTCGCCTTCTTTGATATTCCAGTGTGGATAAATGGCGTTGTCTCCGCCTGTTGATGAACCTGAGCGATTAGGTTCTTGAGATTTTAGTTTCGCCCTTATTTCAGCCAATGTAGCCATAATGTAAGCCTCCTATGTTGCCTATGTTTGTGCCTAAATGTATATTAAGCATTCACTATAATATACAACTATATTTATGAAATGTCTACTACTATTATTGGTAAAAAGATAGATTTTTGATTCTGTCTATTTGTGCGTCGTAAGCCTGCTCTTCTTCTGAAAAGAAGTCTTCTAATTGTAAGCCAGCAAGTTCGATAGCATCTTTCAATGTGTATTCTTTATCGCCAACTTTAAATTTATCACCTGTTTTCATACCAGCCGCTTTGGCTTTTTGTACTGCCTGTGCAAATTGGTTGCCTTCAAACTTACCTGCATGTGCACCGCCCTGCATCTTCTCGTAGTGTTCTGCGGCCTCTTCCGGTGTAAGTCCTAGTTCGTCTGCTTTGCTCATGAATTCTTCTTTGCTCATGCTTTGGGCCATGTCTGCTATCTTGTCTCCCATGCCTTCGTCTTTTTGCATTAATTCTTTTTTACGCTGGATCATTGCTTTTACAGTTTCAGGATCTTTTGCTGTGTTAGGATCCATCTGTATGTCCTGTAATGCTTTCAATTTTGCATCTCTGTCTTCTGGGTCTTTTGGTTCTTTGGCATATTCCATGTTTACAACCGATTCTGCCCATGTTTCAAATTCTTCAGTTTCTTTTGGTTTTCCTTTTAAATCTTTTTTAGGATTATAAGATCCTGGTTCCATTCTTACTTGACTTGCAAACTCCGGATCTGCTTTCATTTTTTTGTAATCATCAATGTATCTTTTTGCAAGTTGGATAGCAATTTTTTTGTTCTTGATGTAGTCAGCATCAGGTTTGAAAGTTGCACTGTTTTCTTGATCAAGTCCGTCAGCAACTCTTGAAGCAAAGTTTGCCACTCTATCCTCCTCACCAGTTTTAGTCAACATTCTAGATGCTATGTCGGATAAAATTGAACTTAACATTGTATTTTTGTTTGTAAATTTTGTAACAGATAACATTTTGTCTGCTGAGTCGTCTTTTCTTAAAACTAATTTTTTGTCCGGGTCAGTCAAGAAACTTTGAACTATTGAACCATGATCAACTGGTGGTTCAGCAGGTGCATCGATTGGCTCTTCACCTGGATCTAATTCATTTACTGGTTCTTCTTTTGTTGTTTCTATTTCACTCATAATCTTATGTATAAGTGGTAGTGCTTCTTCAACTCTGTTATCTAAATTTCTTAAAGTAAATTTATCTTTCAAAGCATTGATAGTTGCATCATCTACTACAATGTCGTCACCTGATTTAAAATCTTTACTTGCATTTTCGTAATGTGATTGTTTGCTTAAATTTTTTACATATGATCTTAAGTTTTCTAATTTCATTTTAGTTTGCTCAATTACATCACCAGCATTATCATTTAATTGATCTTTGTTTGAAACATATCTAGCAAACGAATTTAATTTTGCAATATCTTCTGATGTTTGGATTATGTGTTGTCCAAAATCATCATGTGGTCTTCCACCGTTTGCTACGTGTCTAACCATTGCTCTGGCGCCTGCTAGGTGTGTAAGTGGATACTTAAATCTTTCGCCATCTTCATTTTCGATGTATAGTGATTGTATTTGTCTTGATCTAGCACCAGGTACTTCTTCATCAACTTTGCCTGAGTGTCTAATTATTAATCTTGTTTTGTCTAGGTTCTCGTATGAACGTTTTGCTGTGCCTGTTAGGCCTTCGTTTACACCTGCTAGTTTAGTAATTCTTGATAGTTCTTCTGACATTTCATCAGTATTTACCGTTTTGTTCGTATCTGCAAGATTTTGATAATCCTGCTTCGTTAGGTTCGA
>MDSZ01077561.1_pt1 | contig 11071 bp, 12 predicted proteins | sample 811201 | NCBI WGS metagenome assembly MDSZ01 (sample SAMN05326647, study PRJNA326480) | marine metagenome | isolation source: seawater | place: Indian Ocean: North | collected 2010 | reverse complement strand
CCTGATCAGGAATTTGTTTTTCGGCTTTCAACGCACTCATTTAATTATTCGTTTTTCGAATTACTTTCGAGCGTCGACCTTTCGGCCTACTTTGGTGACCGCTTCACTCATTGACTTTTCGGTTTCGTTAATTCTTGGCTTTTGATTCGGTACGGTGTCGGGATTAGGCTCTCTTTTTATATGTGGTAGTTCCTCCGTGTTATTTACTACAGCACTTTGACCTTTAAGTACAAAGCCCAGTAAAAATCTTCCTGTAATTGAAAAAAACAAACATCCAATCGTACCATAGACTAAGGATAGAACTGCATTTTGATGTAAGAAAAACGAGACCGAGAAAAAAACAGAAAATCCGGTGAATCCACTGAGGCAGAAAAAGAATTTTGCGTCGTCTTTTAACATAAGGTCATAGGTTTTGGTAGGATGAAAATCCTTTTGCGTAAAGTTCCTCCGGGAAGGTTCGTGAAATCATTTGATTCAATACCCCGGTGGTAAAATCTCCAGTAACATTCTGCCCATTACAAATACAGAGTGGTGTCAAATTACTTCTTAGTAAGAGTGGCCATAGCTTAGTAGAGTTAGAAATTTCATCAAAGTGGGTGATTGCCAAATGAGTCGCGCCAAGGTGATTTGCTGTATGAATATTTTTGAACAGTACATCCTTATCATAAGCACCGTTTACCACCAAAACTCGAGTCTCTACCTGCAGTTCATCTAGGGTCGATTTTGTGGTAGTCCAGTCTTCTAAGTTATTCAAAGAAAGTCCTGGGAAATCAAGATATAGGGGGCACTGTTCATTTGCCTCCGGTACGGATTCAGCTTGGCGGTAGAGAGTTACTCCAACCACTTCGCAAAAAATACGTAAGGCATCGTCTGGGTTGGGAACTCCACTTTCCACTTTTAATACCATTGGAGCGGTTTTGTTCATGAAAACTTCATGGGCAAGGAATTTGCAAAGAGTTGTTGTTTTGCCCACTCCGGGCGAACCAATTAGGGCAATCTTATTCTTGGTTTTGAGCTCAGTGGTGGAGCGGTATCGATCAGATAAACCTACGGTGATATGCTTTAGCGCGTCTGCCAAAGGAAGGTCTTTGAAATCCTTCCAATTGGCCCACGATTGGATGTCATTCAGCAAAGTTTGATCAAACCCGGTCTTGTGAAGTAAGGAGAGAGTTTCGTTTTCGGTGATTGAGGAGACAGTTGATTGTTCCTTATCAAGTTTTTCATCTGGATGCTTAACAGTCGAATGATTTGAGGGAATTTCAACAGGTGAATCGTTCTGCTTTTTTTCATCCAAGGCAACGGGAATATTGTCGACCTGTTGAACCTGATCCTCTTCTGATGTATCGACTGTGTCGGGATTTTTTACTTCGGCAATCACTTCAAGTTTTGGTGAAGAAATGAATCTTTTCAACCCTTCTCCTCCGACTTGACGGACGGAAAGAACCTTAGCGTGATCACCAAGTTTGTCGCGTATGATCCGGACCGCTTCCTCAGCAGAGCGGACGATCAATTTGTATCGCTTTCCAACATTAGCGTCTTTCTTTTCGCTCAAAGTTTCCATATCTTAAGCAGGAACGACCTCCTTATTTTCGGCAGATTGCTCATTCATAGCGTTAATGATCTCTTCGGGGAAACTCTGGTTTTCCAGTGCGATTGCACCAAAAGGTTCAATCTGAGTTTCAGAGGGCAGTTCCTGATAGGCTAATACAACCAATTGTGGGTAGGACGGTTCCATAAATCGCCTAAAGGCAAGTCTTAGCTCTGCCGTAGTAACGATTACTGGAGTAATTCCATTGCTTCCCATTTCGCCTATTTTTGGTTCAATCTCTTTGATGATACCCTCAGTGAGTTGCGGGTCCATTACCAAGCCAATGTCAAACTGACTGCGCTTTACTCTGGAAATCAATTTTTGCTCGAGAGTTGGCTCAAAAGTCATAGCGATTAACTTATTGGGTTCGGATTCGTATTCTTTAACGAAATACATTCCCAGACGTTTTCTGGTTTGCTCGGACAAATCATCCGGATTTTTGGTCAAATTTGCCATATCCGCAATGGTCTCGAGAATTAAAGTTAGGTTTTTTATGGGAATTCGTTCCCTTAATAAGTTTTGAAGCGTTCTTTGGATGATTCCAACATTCACAAGGTCAGGAAGGAGTTCTCCGACAAGTGTGGGGTTTTTGTCTTTAATTAAATCAAGAAGCCTTTGTGTCCCTTCTCGTTCGAGGATTAGATGTGCGGTTCTCTTTAAAACATCAGCCAGATGAGTTACCAGAACAGATGAGGGATCCACAACCGTACAACCTTCAACTTCTGCACGCCTTTTTTCTTCTTCTGGAATCCATGTAGCTTTGATTCCGAAAACAGGTTCGGTAGTTGGAATACCGTTTAGTTTGCTTGCATCGGCATCTCCCATACTCATTGCCAAGGATCTGTCAGGAATGAGAGTTGAACGTACAATCTCCTTTCCTCGAAGCATAAAACGATATTCATTTGGTTCCAATTCGATGTTGTCTCGGACTCCGATTGTGGGAAGAAGCATTCCCATTTCTTTTGCAAAGTTGGTTCGAGCACCCGTTATACGTTCCAATAAGTCACCCCCTTTTTTCTTATCTGCTAGGACTAGAAGACCATATCCCATTTCTAGACCAAATACTTCCTGTTCGATGGCACTCTCCATGGGAGAAAGTTTTGGACCTTCCAATTCAGTTGCGGAATCTGAGTTGTTGGGTAAAGATTTATTTGAAGCAGCGTTGCTAGAGGTGGCATTAGAAAAGGCTTGTCCACCGATATCTTCGAGTAGTGGTTCGTGAGATTTCTTTGAGAAATAATAGGCGGCTCCAAAACAACAAATTGACAGAATGAAGAATGGCCAAAAAGTTTCGGAGAGAAATAGAGCAAACATCATTAACATTGCTCCAGCAATACCGATTGCCTTGGGATAAACCGTCAATTGTCTGCCAACAAATTCACCCAAGTTGGATTCTTCCGAAGAACGAGTTACCAAAATTCCTGCAGCAATTGAAACGATGATAGCTGGAATTTGGGTTACCAAACCGTCTCCAATTGATAGCACTGTGTAGGTTTGTAGGGAGTCCGACATGCTCATGTCACGCTGGAAATAACCAATTAAGATACCGCCTAATACATTTACGACGGTAATAAATATTCCAGCTATGGCATCACCTCGGACAAACTTACTTGCACCATCCATTGAACCGTAAAAATCTGCGTCTTTTTGGATTTTCTCCCGCCTTTCAAGTGCTTGTGCTTCCGTAATCACTCCCGAGTTCATTTCCGCATCGATCGACATTTGTTTACCGGGCATAGCATCTAGAGTAAAACGGGCAGTTACTTCTGCGATCCTTCCAGCACCTTTAGTGATCACTACAAAATTGATAATGACCAGAATGAAGAATATCACCGCTCCGACTACATAGTTTCCTCCAACCACGAAGGTTCCGAAAGATTGAATTACAGAACCGGCATCACCATCCAGTAGGATTAATCTTGTCGATGCTACATTTAGGCCAAGGCGGTAAAGGGTAACAGCAAGAAGGAGAGTTGGGAAAACCGAAAATTCAGGTGGATCTTTTACATAGATGACCGTAAGGAGAATCAGCAAGGAAATCGCTATGCTGAAAACCAAGAGAATACTCAAAATATCTTTGTGTATTGGCAAAACTAATAGCAGCACTGCTCCAAACAGACCAAATACGAAACCTAAGTCTGAATTCCCTTTTATCCGAGAGAAGTAACTTCGGAAATTCTGAAATAATTCGCTCATGAAAATGATTTTGCCAATGGCATTTTGGATAAAATCCTCCGAGCTTTCAGTCGATGGAAATAATAAGCATGTTTTTTGTAAACCTCAGCTAAAATCTCAGCAACTACCTTGTACAGCTGGATTGGTATTTGTTCCCCTACTCTGCCTAGGGCATAAAGCGTTTGAGCGACGGGTTTGTTCTCAATCATGGGAACTTCGTGCTCTTTTGCTATAAGTTTTATTCTTCTGGCCAATAGGTTTTCTCCTTTCGCGACAACTATAGGAGCATTATCCGTGCCTTTTTCATATTTTAGAGCAACTGCATAGTGGGTCGGGTTTGTAACAACCACATCGGCAGTGGAAACATCAGCAACTCCCTGACTACCTAAAAGCTCTAAAGCCTTTTTTCTCTGAGCGGTTTTAACCTCACTTGAAACCTCTTTGCTCTTTCTCTCTTCTTTTACTTCCTGTTTAGTCATTTTCATCTCTTCATCATGTTCCTTTTTTTTGATGAAATAGCTTATAATTGCGATGATTGTCAGCATAAGCAGAAGAATCGTAAACATTACGAGAAAGAGTTTATAGATGAATTGGGGTATATGTTGGATTGGTACTGGAGCATAAAAAATCGGATCATCCAAAAAAATTATCAGCGTCAACCAAACAACTGATCCGATTGCAGTGAATTTAAGAAGGTCTATAAGGAAAGTTTTAAGTGCTTTTAATCCTACGACTCTCTGAACTCCAGAAATAGGGTTCATTTTCTTAAGTGAAGGTTCGATCGCTTTGGGAGTAAAACGAAAACCAGTTTGGAGACCCTCCGCTATTAAAGAAGCGAGAAAGCATCCAGCGAGTAGTGGAAGTACGATCAAAGCCAATGAAAAATACGACGAAGTTAAAGTATGCGAAACACCTTCTTGAGTACTGGTTATTGAGTCGATGTTTTCAAAAATAGATCGGGTGAAAGTTAGCATTTCCAAACCCTTACTGGGACCAAGAAAAAGAATTACAAGTAGCCCCGCCAACAGCGTAAAGGTCATTCCTATTTCTGGAGCCTTTGCAAATTGCCCCTTTGCCCTTGAGTCATTGAGTTTTTTCTCTGTAGGTGGTTCGGTTTTCGAACTTTTATCTACATCAGCCATTGATTATTAGGGTATGATTTATCCGTTTTGAATAATATCCAGCATGATGCTGACCGAGCGTTTACTGCCATCCAATATGTAAGAGGTGATCAATAAAATAGAGGAAACCAAAAGTACCAGTCCGGAAAGAATACGAATAGAGAAACTGGTCATGAAAACATTCATTTTAGGGACTGCTTTACCAAGGACTGCGAATGAAATGTTGATCATAAAATTCAAAGCTATGAAGGGAGCTGCAATCAAAGTTCCAACCACAAAAACATTTGAGACTTCTCTCGCATATTCAACCATTGGACTAGCTGTCAGAAAATATTTCCCAATGGGTAGAATTTCAAAACTTAGAATGAAAGCCTTTAATACATCATAATGTACTCCTGCTACAAAAAAGACTAATAAGCTAAAATAATAAAGCAGAGTGGTAAGGGTAGCGTCAGTAGAGCCAAGAAGAGGATTGACGCTGTTACTTGCCATTAGTCCGATTTCGTAGGAAATCAAATGACCGGCTAGTTCAACAGCAAAGAAAATCATTCGTACAGTCATGGCTAGCATTAGCCCGATACAGATTTCATTTAACGCCAAGAGGATTGCTCCAGCAAAATGAGTGGCAATCTCCAAATTTGCTGGAATTAAAGGATTAATCAAAATAGATAAAATTAGAGCAAACGCTGTCCGTATTCTTACAGGGATAAGTTTCCCTGCGAAAAGTGGAATACCCAGAAAAAAAGCGCCCGTTCTTAAAAAAACGAGCACCCAAACAACTATTTCACCAGCTTCAATGGTCATTGAGCCATCGTTGGGATCAAATTAAACATTGAAATGCAAAATTCTGTCATTGTCTTAAGAATGAAATTTGCGGAAATTACGATGGCAAGGGAGACGCAGACCAGTTTAGGCACAAAGGTGAGAGTTTGCTCTTGCAGACTCGTGATGGACTGAACGAAGCTCACTACTAGACCGACTACAAGGGCGGTTCCTAAAATAGGAATGGATAGGATTAGTCCAGTCTGTAGTAGATTTCTCATAATATCGACTGCAAGTTCCATTGTCATGATTGGTGCTCTCCTTTAGGGTTAAATATTATGACACATTGAAGCTGTTGACCAAAGATTGAATAACTAAATACCAGCCATCAACCAAGACGAATAAAAGAAGCTTAAATGGCATAGAAATAACTACTGGCGGCATCATCATCATCCCCATAGACATCAATGAAGAGGCGACAATGAAATCAACAATTATGAATGGGATGAAGATAAGAAAACCCATCTGAAATGCAGTTCTCAATTCACTCAATACAAAGGATGGCACCACAATGCTCAGCGGAAGTTCGTCTCTTGTCATTGCACCCTGTCTGGAAATCTCCAAGAAAAACTGTGCATCTTCTTGTCTGGTTTGATTAAGCATGAAATCTTTCATGTGAGCGGTCGCTACCATTAGCGCATCGCTAGATTTCATTGTATCTGCCATGTATGGAGCAACCGCATTATCGTAGATCTTATTCCATACTGGACCCATTACGAAAAAGGTAAGAAAGAGGGATAAGCCAATAATGATTTGACTCGAAGGAGCTGCATTCACACCGATGGCATTCCGAACGAATCCAAGAACTATGACCATTCGTGTAAAGCAGGTCATCATCATGATGATAGACGGTCCAAGAGTTAGGATCGTCATTGCAATTACGAGTTGAATCGCTACGCCAAAGTCTCCGTCGTCATTTGTGCCAGAAACATCAATTCTTAATCCAGGAGAACCAGTACCTGTAGTTTGTCCGGAAAGATCGCCAATTTGGAGCCAACCGATGGTAAGTAAAATCAATATAACCTTAAGAATCTTCATCATTGGTTATATTTGAATCTAAAACTTGGTTGTCAGTTTTTGTGATTTCCAGTTTTGACAAATGAGAAATGGAATTTGAATTAACTCCAATCAAATGTCTCTCATCACCATATTGAGCAACAACTAAGTACTGTCTATTCCCAAGCGGACAGGTATCTACGATCACGATCTTTCCATTGGATTGACTGAATGAAGTAAATTGCTTCTTGCGTTTATAAAGAGTCAAAAAGTAAGCAATTCCAGCAAGCAAACCTAAGTAAGCAACTACCCTAACCCACAACCATGAATTATCTGTGAAGGAAGTGGTTGAAGTGGAAACCGATGACAACCATGAAATCAATTTATGACCTCAATTCATGCATTTCAAAATGCGTCAAATTTGAGCTAGGACGGAGAATCGATGATTTCAGTAATCTTCAATCCGAATCTGTCATCAATCACGACCACTTCACCGTGAGCAATCAGCTTGCCATTAACCAGTAAGCTAACCGGATCTTTTGCATTCTGCTTAAGCTGTATTTGGGCGCCTGGGCTTAGTTCGACCACTTCTTTCATCGGCAATTCAGCCGTTCCAAGTTGGACGGTTACGCTGACTTTGACGTCCATTACGATATCCATTTTTTTACTATCCATGGTTTTTTCCAATCATCTTTAATGCGTCAGTAATGCTTTCATTGACTTGAAATGCTACTTGATCTCCTTCAAGTCCGATTTCTCCAGTGAAGCAGGTACGATTTTCAATTCTCAATTTTGTTTGTGTAATCAAGGATGGATCCATTTCTATGACATCATCTACATTAAGGTTCGATAAGTCGCGCAATGAAAGCTCAAATGCATCCCATTCGGCAGATACATCAACAGGAATGTTATCATACACTTCGTGCCATCTGGGTGGTCTGGAAGTTTTATTTTCCTCACTAGATACAGATGCAAGCAATCTGCTTAGAACAGGTTCCATAGTGTAATAAGGAACTGCAATTCGCATCGGCCCAGATACATCTCCAAAAGAGGCTTCCATACTCATGATTAGCATCATAGCGTCAGCCGGAGAAGTTTGAAGGAATTTACCAGAGCTTTCAGAACCGATAATACTAGGAGTAAGGCTCATGGTTGATTCCCACTGCTTGCACCATTCTTGCAAAATGATTTGATTGAAATCTTCAACAAGAGCTTTTTCAATGTCTGTCAAACCCCTCTCTTCAGGATTAGTTGAACCGCGACCACCTAAGATTCGATCAACAACCGTGGCTGAGAGGTGGGAGTTGACATCAAGCAGGCAAACTCCGTTGAGTTCCTGCATTTTAAACATCGAAACACAGGAGGGTGTTTTAATAGATTGAGTAAAGTTTGAATAAAGGTCAGCAGTAAGATCTTCGAGTTCAAGGTTAAACTCAGTTCGCAAAAACATCGAAAGGTGTCCTGCAAGGTAATAGGCAAATTGTTCCGATTTTGTCTTGAGCTTGCTAAGATCAGAGTCGGAAAGAACGATCGGGTTGGTGAAGTCATATTTCTTAGAACTTACTGAAGAACCGTCCGTAATTTTTGATCCATCATGAAGGAAGATGGGGCTCTGGGAAGAACCTTCGATCTCAGAAAGATCGAAACTCTCGTCTTCAAATTTTCCTTCTTCTGACATGTTTGAATCTTATTGGACAACGAATTGGGTAAAATAAATCTGACGAATCAAATCACTCTCTCCGTCTCTATATTTTCGAAGGACTGAAGAGAACCCTTTTTTTAAATCAACGCGTACTCTCTCTTGGAAGCCATCAAGTTGTGCGTCTTCATAGGTGTAAGCACCCATGATTGCTAATGCCTTGTCACGAATTCTATGTTCATTCATTTCCAATACTTTTTCAAAATCACCTGCTAAGCCTTCGAGTTTTAACTCTAAGTTGATGTAACGTGATTTGATTGGTCCACCAAGATTGGTTATGAGGTTGGTTAATTCGTAAAATTTTTCTTCACCGGAAGGTTCCATGTCAAGGGGTTGACCACCCTCAATGATTTGGGGTTTAATGGTTTCCTCGGGTTTGTTCATCTTAATCAGAAAGAACATTGCTCCGACAGTAAGAGCGGGAGCCAAAACAATGGCTATTAGAGCAGGTACAAGATTACCCCCACCTGATTTATTTTCGGCGGATTCGTTATTCTCAGGAAGTTCGTCTAATTGGGCTGCACACATGTTTATATGATAGGTTAGAAAAAGCTAGCGTTTAAGATTTACTGCTTCAGTTAAAATCGCATCGGATGTAGTGATTACTCTGGATCCAGCCTGAAAGGATCGCTGATGTGATATCATAGCAGCAAATTCATTGGTCAAGTCAACATTGGAAAGTTCGAGGGCATACTGCTTAATTTTTCCGTTGGATCCAGTTGCGGGTACGCTATTATCTAAAATTCCAGCAACATTTTGACCGACTTGACCATTAGAATAGAAACCATTACCAACTCTTCTTAGGTATTGCGGAGATTGAAAGTTGGCAATTTTAAGTTGTCCAACTTTTCTTATGATATCCTCTCCTTCCCGACTGACGACCAAATTAATAACCCCATCTTCCTCAATTCGTCTGGTCAATAAAGTTTCTCCATTTTCGAGACCAATAAGTAAAGGTTTTCCTTCAACTCCTAATAACTCATAGCGGTATTGATCTCTGGTAACTACGAGACCATCAACTGTCGATTCAAAGGCTCCCGCTCTTGTGTAGTAAAGGTCTCCTGTAGTAGGATCTTGGAGTTCGAAGAAACCTCCACCATTCGGTAGGGCTTCCCCTTGAATAGCAAGGTCCAAGTCCAGACCGGTAACTTCGATAGTTCCCTGATTGAAATCAGAGGATAAAGAACTAACATGCACTCCGGTTCCATGTTGCTGCACATTATTGCTAGGGACTCCATCTGCACCAGATTCAGCGTCATTTACATGCATGTAAAAATTGTCTGAAAAATTTGCCCGAGATGATTTATAACCAAGGGAATTAACATTGGCGATGTTGTTACCCAGTACCTGCAATCCTTGTGTAAGGCTTTTTAGTGCGGAAACACCATTATGTAGAGAGGGAATCATATTATTGAGGAGGCAAGCTCACTTTTACAATGTCGTTAGGATCGTATGCCTTATCATTCACAAGAACAGAGATTTTTCCATCATCGGTCCGCTCTACAGAATGAACTGTGCCACTTAGTTGCTCACCACCGGACTTGATTTCAACGACTCTTCCTAAATAAGCTTGTGCTACCATGTCCTTATGGGAATTCGCGAAAGATTCAAAGCCCTTAGAAAATTGCTGCATTTGTTCAAGGGAGGCAATATTCGCCATTTGGGAGATGAATTCCGTGTCCTTCATCGGTTCCAATGGATCTTGATTGCTAATCTGACTTGTTAGCAGTTGGAGAAAATCTTCCATTTGCAAGGTAGCACTGCTTTTTGAGTCGTCAGATGCTTCTGGTGTACTTCTTGGGTTAGATCCTAAATTTTGAATGGTTGCTAGTGAGTCAATCATGATAATTTACGCAGCGAGCGAGTTGTATTGATCCATATCTTGATAAGAACCAAAGATTTTGATTTTGATATCCTGAGTGTTTTTAAAAATTTCAGAGCCCAAATAGGCAATCATGTCTTGAATGTTCTTATCTTGGCTGATGAACGATAGAGAAAAATCTTCATTATTTTTTTCCAGCCTTACACCAAGCTTGGCACCATCTGGCAAATCAAGCGCAAACCGTACTATTTTCTTCTCAAACTTGGTAATGTAAGAAATACGAGGTGGTACTGCCTTGGAAACAACTGACTTAAGAACTTGTGATTTTTTGTGAAAATCAGGAGTAGCCGAGCGAAGCAAATGATGGCCGAAATCTGTACTTTGATTAGAGTTAAACATGCTTTCCGAAAGTTGAGCATTTCTTGTGCCAGTGCTATGATTTTTTGAGCGACCTTCTTTTTTATTCGAATCCGGATTGGTCTGTATCAATGAACAGTCAGTTTTATCTAAAGAATGTTTATTTACCTTCGCTTCTCTATTAATGATTAGGGAATCAGGCTTGTTATCAAAAGTGGTGCGTTCAGAAATCGGAACTGAAGCTTTGGGGTTTACTTGCCTACTTCTAGAACCAATCACGGGCTCTCTGGGCAGTTGCTTTGTTTCTTCGGTTTTAGCAGTGTTCTTCCCAGGCAAGGTGGTTGATGCGGTTTTCTTGTCAGTTGAGAGAGCTTTGATCGAATTTGCGGATGCTTGCTGGGATAAGTTCTTTGTTGGTTGTTTTTGTGTTTTCGGATCCTGAGATTTCAAATCTTTTCCAATGTTGTTTCTTAAGTTTGAATCAAAGGAAT
>MDSZ01093084.1_pt1 | contig 11072 bp, 8 predicted proteins | sample 811201 | NCBI WGS metagenome assembly MDSZ01 (sample SAMN05326647, study PRJNA326480) | marine metagenome | isolation source: seawater | place: Indian Ocean: North | collected 2010 | reverse complement strand
TCTACACTAACACCTATTGAATCTGCTAATGCTTTTCTCTGTAGGACATTTAGTTTTTCAAACTCTGCCTGTCCACCGACTTGTTTCATAACATCAGCGGCTGCCCCAGCAATATCTCCACTAAGTGCAAGTTCTCTTGCCTTATTGAAGTTTAATTGTTTTCCTATCATTAAGGAAGCTTGCATCTCCTGTTCAATAGAAGATTCAAAATCTAATAATGATTCGGCTATCTTAGCAGTAGTACCTAAGTTCAATCCAAGTTTTCTTGCCTGAATTGCAGCTTTTGCTATATTAGCTCCACCATCTTTTCCAAATTCTGCAAATGTCTCGGTGTTCTCAGCAATGTCTGCCATAATTTCACCAGGTGCCACATCATTTGCCATAGCTAATTGTGCGGTAAACTGAATCTGATTAAGAGCTGCTTCTTCTGACATCCCACTAACATCCATCAATGACTTTGTTAGTACTGCTGAATTTTCAGCGGATATACCCAATCCCTTTTCCATAATTCCTAACTGACTAATAAGATTAGGTGTAACGGCATTTAAATCACCAAATGATGTTTGAATATTACCAGCTACTGCTGTTGTATCAATACCGATTGCTTTCATTTTAGCGGCAGTTCCGATTAGTTCGGCACCCATATCTTTAGAAGTTTCTCTAGCTATACCTAAACCTTGTTGAAACTCTTTTCTTGCATCATTAACTGCGGTAAAAGCCTTGACTAATGCCATAGCACCAGCCGCAACTAATAACATCGGATTTGCCTTTATTGCCTCTAAGAATCCTAATGCAGCTGCTCGTGATGTTTCCATAATATCCAATACACCCATAGAAGCCTCTTCCAACCTATTTGTCATATTAACCTGTTCTTTTATTATATCGGTAACTCTACCAGCCTCTTTAACCGCCATTTTAGTAGCTTCTAATTCGTCATATGCAGCTTCTGCTAATTCTCTTCTTTCTTTATTTGAACTCTGTAATTCCTCTGATAAATTTCTTTGAGCTTCTAATATCTCTTCTTCTGTGGCTTTAGCATCATATGCAACTGCGGTTGCCTGATCCTTTATCCCTAAAATTTCCTTTTCTATTTTTGTTATGGTGTTTAGTGCATTTGACTGGTCGATTAAACCACGATTTTGCATTCTATTTACAGAACCGATACGATTTAATGTATTCTCTCTACTTATTAAAGTAGTACCTAACTTTTTAGACCTGTCAAATAATCTATCAGTATCCGCAATCTCTTGTTTGGTTAATTCATTACCCTCAGCAATGACATCATTTCTCGCCTCAATTTCTCTCTTAGATTTTGTTAAATTACGAAATTCCTTTTTTCTCTGGTCTACACCGCTAGCAATCGCTTTATTAATTTCATCTTCAAGCGCTTTTATCTTCTTGAGATTGTTTATTAATTCTTTTTGATTAGTTTTTGCTAAAGAACCTTCTCGGACATTCCGAGATTGTCCCATTCCTGATAAGTCTTCTGCCATTTATCTTTCTCGGTTAGTGTTTAGTAACCTAATTTGTCGTATCTTTTATGTATATCGGCTACTACTTTTGCGTATCTTTTACCCACCTCTATGGTTTGTCTGTCTGGGTTTTGTAGGATTTTCTCTATCTTCTTATCAAGGCCTCTTTTGAATGATTGTTTGATACCTCTTCTAAGTTTATCGAGAAGACCTTCGTTTATGGTTTTCTTGGCCATTTTTAACTCCTGATAATATTAAATCGATTTAAATAGTGTATAACTACTCATTAATAAATATCATAAAGCGTTATTTTCTACGAATTCTCGGGTCTGTATTTTTAGATTGTGACTTTTTGACTTGCTCATTTTCTTCCTTTCTAACTTTTACTAAGTGTCTAAGGTAGAATCTTCTGAGATAAGTAGGCATAGTGTACACTTCAGAATGAGTAAACCCATCACTGTAGTGACATAAATTGAAAATTTCTTCGTGTATTAGTTTCTTATCTGTCGGATTCAGGCCAAAAAAATCGTACCCCCATCGGAACATTTACCGTGTGGGGCTCTCCTATCTGGCTTGTATACTGATATTCAAACTCAATGTCTGGTGATAAACTATCTACATAATCACGAAAGGCTCTTGTGTCAAGTGCTAAGAATTGATTATCAACAAATGCATTTATTTTAGATTGTTCAGTTTCACCATCTACTGAAATGATTTGTTTCTTTAATCTTGTAGTCAATGTATTATCAACACCTGTAGCCTGAGAAAGTTTCTTATATGCAAGAACTTCTGCATCAATTTCTTTCTCATCCTTATGTGTTAATAATTTAAACTCAATAACTTTTTTAGATGTAGGTAGAGTGAATTCAAATTTGTTTCCATCTTCAAATTTCTTATAGTCTATTTTCTTGTGTTCAAGTGTAGTTAAATCTATAACTTCCTCTACATCCAATGTGGTATCAGGATCCTTAATAGTAACTTGGTAGTCTTTACCATAACCCAAAACTCTCGTACCTACCATTAGTGCGTTTTTATCACCAATAAGTAAATCATCTAATTTAATCTTCGGGTCTGCAATAACACTTTCAAGTAATCTATCAATCACCAATCCTTTTTCTATTAAGTTTGTGGATGTCAAGATGTCTTCTTCTTTTGCAGTCATATATTTTACATCGATTGTTCCTGAGCGTAATGGACTATCCTCTGGATAAAGTAAACCCTTTGATGGAAGTGCCAAAACCTCTGTTGGAAAATCGTACTGATTTCCAGCCATATTTATTTCTCCTATGAAATGTGTTTATAACTTTTTATACTTATAACTATTAATTTAATTTGTCAAAATCAAATTTATTTTTTACCAAATTTTTCTGCTGCTGTTACACCAAGTCCTACAACTGAGATGTACATAAAACAATCTAATATTTTATCTTTCACCTCGAAACTTGAAAATGTATCTGCTCCCCAACTTAGAATTAACATTGCGAATGCAGCAAAACCGACAAATCTCTTACTTGAAATTTTTGCATCACTTGAGAGCATTTCTCTGAAAAAGTTCATAATATTTTCCTTATAGTTATTAGAACGATAGTACTGCGTAATCGTAACGAAGTGTTAACGATATGTCAGCGACATCTGTTCCATTAGCAAAATCTAAATCGTTGAAGTTTGCAGTCTGTATGAAAGCACCTTTCAATACCCACTCTTCAACTTTATCACCAACTGGACCTAAAAGATTAAATTTAATCTCTTTCTTGTAGAAATCTGAATATCCATCACGACCTGTTACTGACTCGTGGTGTAATCTTACCCACTCCATAACTGCCTGTGCTCCACTTGGAACGATTGGATCATATAGAGTTATTTCCAATGGCTCCCAAGTACCTTTACCTTTAATGTATCTTTTTACATTAATATGGTTAAGTTCTACTTCTTCAAAAGTAATTTGTGGACGATTCATTGTCTTTACAAAGTATGAAGGTATTCCGTCAATATACATTACGAAACGATTCTTCGTTTTTGGTTCAAACGGTGTAAAAAAGATTTCGTCTGCTGATAGTATGTCGGCCATTTTGTTCTCCTATAAATTTATTTGCCGTTATTTTTTCTTCGATAATAAATATCAAGAATAGAAAAAAAATGAATCTACACACACTACATTTAGATATCATTATTCGAAGTTTTTTAGAAGTTTTTTATAAAAAGAAAAACCCCAACCGAAATTGGGGCTTTTCATTATAGATCAGTCTCTGTTATAAGTCAAACTTATTCAGGAAATGCTGCTCCTGTTGGTTGAACAATAAAGTCAAGTACAATGAACTCTGCAGTTCTTGTAGGTTGAATAAATATTTGTCCTACCAATTGGTTTCTATCAACAACATCTGGTGTGTTATTGGAATCATCCATAACAACTTTAAATGCTGATAATCCACTATTAGCTTGAACTGATTCTAAGAATGGATTTACTATTCCTAAGAATCTGTTTCTTGTAGCTGCTGTGTTTTGTTCGAATACCAAGAATCTTGAAGAAGAAGCAATAAACTTACGAAGTCTAATTAATAATCTTCTTACATTGATTCTATCAAGTGCAGATGGTTTCCCTTGTAATGTTTTCTGTCCAAACACTACTACACCTTGACCTGGGAATGAAGCTATTGGGTTAACACGACCTTCATACAAGTCATCTCTTTCCGTATGAGTTAGTCTTGTTTTTGCCTCTAACACACTTCCTAATCCACCTCGATTTAAACCTGCTGGTGCAAACCATTCGTGAGCTACCTGGTCGGTGAAACTAATCACACCTGGCAACACAACTGATGGCGGAACCCAAGTTGGTTTATTGTTCGAAGTATCGATTATTTTGACCCAAGGATAGTAAACTGCTGCATAATTAGTATCAAGAGCTTTAATATCTGATACAGCGTTAGTTACACTTCTACCCCATCTTGAACCATCCATTACATAGAAAGCGTCTGCACGAGACTCAACTTTACTAATTCCGTGTTTGGTTACTGATGGATGATATTCGTGTATAATACCAGGTGTTACCAACATATTAATGTCGAATTCATCTGGATTACTTACTGCATTAATTGCTCTTTCATATGCCTTTGAACCACTTTTTGCTGCTCCACTACAATCAAACCCTTGTGTGTTTGTTGCAGAAATGTTAGTACCAGTAGCTTTTAATACTGATGGATCATCTCCATCAAAACCACCTTGAAATGGTACAACAAATTTTCTCTGAGCTTTTGCAGAAAGTGCAAGAGTGATTTTCTCACTAGCATTTGAGAAAGTATCTGCTCCAATATTACCAGCATCTGCATGTCCATTCATTAATTCTAATGAAAAGTATGTGTTGTTACCAACACCAGCACTTGCAGGTAATGGTGCAAGATATTGTTTACTATCTTCGTTTGCGAAGTCAAAACCATAATAGACATTCTGGTCGAATACACCATTTGCGTTATTCTGAGCGGTGACTTTCACTGCTGCTGGAACTGCTGTAGTTCCAAGAACAGGATTAGTCGGTGCTGCATATCCGTGTGGTAATATTGCCTCATCTATTCCCTCAAGATTTGTTTCCCAATCACTCATATAAATGTGTACAGATTGATTTGGCCAATCACCATTATAGGTTAATTTACCATTTGCATCAATTGATACATATCTATCACCAATTTGTCTTGGTGCGAATTGTTTGGAATCTGGATCAAAGTTAAGGTTTGGAAATTCTTCTAATACCTCACCATCATTATTTTGTCCTGGATTATTTCTCAATACTCTTAGAGTAAATGAACCATAATCAGAACCTGGTACATTACCAGCTGCGGTTAAATCTGCAATTGCAAGTTTAAAATCACTATTAACTTTATTACCGTGTGAACGAGTATTAAGTTTAAATAGGTTCTTTCTACTTCCACCTACAGTTTGTCCGATTAAATATGGTGTGGTTGCTACACGGTAGTCGTGTTTAAAGTTCTCACCTGCTGTTGCACTTGCACTAACAATTCTGATAGTGTTAGCCGCAGCATATCCGTTACTGGATTGTGAGTATTTAAAATTCTTATAAACATAAGCACCCGTGTTAGTGGTTTGAGCGTCTGTTCCGTAAACTTTAGTGATGTAATTGTCTGAACCAGTATCAAATGAAACGGTAACTGCACTTGCAGCTCCCAATGTCAACTCGGTTGCAGCCCAATCTGCACTAACATCGATAGAAGCACTTGTTGGCCCACCAAAATCAAATGATGAGTTACTTCTTGATGGTTTCAATACCGCTAATGTTTGGTATGAACCATCAGATTTAGATACTTCTAATCTAACAGAACTTGACTGATAACCACCTAATCCCAATACACGAACAATAGTTACTGTCGGTGCATTTTTGATGTATTCCTGTACGGTAGCGGGTACATAGAATCGACTATCAACATCTCCGAAGATATTTTGGAACTCAGAAAAACTTGAAATCTGAGTAGGTGTGAATGCTGGCCCTTTTTGTGTTGGCCCAATAATTGCTGCACCTATTTCTGCAATACCTTGTGGAAGAAATGATAAGTCTTTTTCTCTTGTAAACACTCCAGGACTTACGATTCTTTCAGCCATTTTATTCTCCTAATAAGGTTATAAATTATGATATATCGGAACGATATACTTCGATTAATAAATATCACGCAGAATTCCCAAAATGGATCTGCGAGATAAATTTTTTAACTATTAGGAATCAGATTCGGTAGCTGGTACTTCAACAGGTGTGAATACTCCTGTTTGTGGATCCAGATTACCTGGCCCGTACTTTTCATTTAAAGATTTCACAATTTCTTGTTCAGTTTTTTGTGTCTCTGCATAACGAGTTTCCAATTGAACTTCCGCTTCTTCCAAAGAATCAAGTTGCTGTGTTAACAGAACCTTTCTTACTTTGATAGCACCAAAATCATTTTGAACAGCTGCGTATGTTTCACGCAAATCACTCAATGATTTTAGTTCGTCTTCTGTGAATTTAATCTCTTTAGCCATAATATAACTCCTTTATAATGTTATAACTTTTAAATTAACTATATATAAATATAAACTTATTTATTCAAACAATCACATTTTTTTTCAATGTGTTCAACTTTGTCTTTCAATTCCTTGATAGATTCAATTAATAAAGGTACAATTTTTTCATAATCAACTGCAAGATACCCATTGTCTCTTTCCTTAACAACTTCTGGTAATACTTCTTGAATTTCTTGTGCAATCACACCAACATCGTGACCTGTACGAGAGTGTTGAGTTTCTTTTTCTTCCTCTGTTAACTCTTTCCAATCAAATTCATATCCACCAATCTTACCAATCTTATCTAATGGATTTCCTATAGGAATAATATTTTCTTTCCATCTTCTATCTGAAGAACTAAATGCGATAATATCACCTGCTGCATCTAATTGTCCACTTGTACTTGTTGCAGCCATTCCAACACCAATACTATCTGCTCTGAAATCATTAAATTGTACATCTGAACTTGTGGTTAATCCTTGATTTATTGCCTTAACTGCTGCTAAGTTAGTTAATTCACTATCCATCAACGCACCTGCACTTGTAACATTTGAAGTGTCTGTTACATCTGCATTACTTTCAACCGAGTCAAGTTTTGTTTCTTGAGCATCAGTCATAAATCTTCTGTTTGAAGCATCTGTCATATTTGCTGTACCGAATGTTGGTGATGCTCCACTAATTACTGATTGATCTAATGCTTTAACATCTGAGATACTTGCAAGTTCACTATCCATCAATGCTCCAGCTGCTGCTACATTAGTAGCATCTGTTACATCTGCACTTGCCTCTATTCCATCCAACTTACTATGGTCGGCGTCTGTAAAGTTATTATCAGTTTGAGATGCTACTGTGAATGTTAAGTCATAAGGATCACCATCCGTACCATTACTTGTATCTGTCCAATTGATATCAATACCACCACCCTCAACAAACTTAACTTCTTTTCCGTGTGAGATAGTAACTTCAGTTCCATCTCCATCTTCTAATTGGAAAGTAGTTAATTGATTTGTATTGGTTGTAGTTACTGAACCACCAAGTGATACCGAACTACCATCAATTGTTATTGCACTATTTGCAAGTTTTGCATTTGCAATTGAACCAGCAAGTTTATCATTTGAGATTGAACCAGCCAACTGAGCATTTGTGATTGTACCACTTAAATTACTTGTTAAATATCCTGTTGCATCTTGTAAGTCAAATGCTGGTGTTGCATCCGAACCACCTAAATCTAATGATACACCACCAAAACTAACACTATCATTTGCAAGTTTTGAATTTGCAATTGAACCCGCTAATTGAGAGTTTGTAATCGTACCACTCAAGTTAGATGTTAAGTAACCAGTTGCATCTGCTAAGTTAAAAGCAGGTGTTGCATCCGAACCACCTAAATCTAATGATACACCACCGAAACTAACACTATCGTTTGCAAGTTTACTATTTGCAATAGAACCAGCTAACTGATCATTTGTGATAGTTCCTACTAATGCTGATGTTGGATATCCTGTTGAATCTTGTAAGTCAAATGCTGGTGTTGTATCTGAACCACCAAGTGAAACACTCACTCCACCAAAGTTTACACTTGAATTTGTAAGTGAAGAGTTACCTATATTTGATAAGGTGTTACTTCCACCACTAATTGTTTTGTTTGTAAGTGTATCGGTTGAACTAATCGTAGGTAATGTTACCTCAGAACCTGCAGTACCTGCAATCCATCTGTTTGCACTTACATCGTATAATAGAGAACCAGTTGCGTTTCCACCACTTGTCTCCTTAACATATAAACCACCATCATTCGCTCCAGCATTTAATTCTACGATTCTGTCTGCGACATTTAATGTGGTTGAATCAATCTTTGTTTCCGTTCCACTAACGGTTAAATTTCCTGAAATAACAACATTGTCGTCAAGTGTTATCGTTCCACCTGCCGAATCAAGTACTAAGTTTCCACTATCGGTATCGATTTCATTATCACCAGTAATACCAACTTGTACATTACCACCCTCGACACCAGCAAATTCTGGTGAATCACCTGTTCCAACACCAATCGTTGTTCTTAAAGTTGCACCACTTTCATATTGGAAAGCACCTGCACCTGTTGCAACTATTACTTGTCCATCCGAACCAGCTGCACCTAATGTATCTAAATCTTCTAATACTCCATCAACTCCTACAGTAACTGAACCACCAAGTGATACAGAACCCATAGAACCCATACCAGCACCTTGTGATAATGTTACAGAACTATTTGAAAGTTTTGCATTTGCAATTGAACCAGCTAACATAGCATTTGTTACTTCACCAGTTCCAACAGAAATTGTGACATTTCCTGTTGCACCACTTACATCTATACCATCACCAGCAACTGCGGTTGAAACATAATCACCTGTAGTTTCAGTTCCAAGTATAACACCACCATCCTTTATGGTTACTGCTCCACTTGACACACTAAAGTTATCTGAACTAAATGATGCCACACCTTTGTTACTTGTGGTTGCATCCTCTCCACTAAATGTAATCGTACCTGAACTCTCACCAACATCCATTCCCTCACCAGCTGCGAAAGTAATCGTACCACCTAATGCAACACCTGTAGTGTTTGAACCATCCGATACGGTTATTGTACTATTTGAAAGTTTTGCGTTAGCAATCGAACCTGCTAACATTGCATTGGTTACTCCACCAGCTGCAATTCCTAAATTCTCTGAACCTGCGTCTTCTAAACCAGCTCCTGCGAAATCACTAACATCGATATCAAGTGTAACAGAACTACCAAGTGATACACTACCACCTGTTTTCAATCCATCACCTGCAGTTATCGTTACTGCACTATTTGAAAGTTTTGAGTTGGCAATTGAACCAGCAAGTTCATCATTTGATACACCACTATCTTTTATTGTAACTGCTCCACTCGATACACTAAAGTTATCTGAACTGAAAGAAGCAATACCCTTGTTTGATGTACTTGCATCTTCACCAGCAATAGTAACGGTATCTGCACTTACACTTGTATCAATTCCCTCTCCACCAGCAATCGTAAGTGTATCGGTTGTGGTATCTGCAACTGCAGTTCCACTATCTGAAGCAACATTTTTAAATACTAACTGGTCACCTGTATTAGTTCCACTTGTGTTTTGAATATTTCCTACAATTGTTTGATTAAGTGATTGGTTACCAACTTCAAGTGTTGATGCATCCACACTAACTATACTTGCAGAAATTGATAAGGTTTCACCTGATGCAGCTTCTATTCTACCAAACGAACCTGTTGCGGTTGTTGTGAATCCTGCTGCGGTTATCACACCACTTGTTGTATCATTTGCATCATTTTTAAGGAAAGCGTCATCAACATTAACGGTTGCAGTTCCACTTGAATATCCTACAGTTGCGTTTGTTCCACCTGCAACTATTACAATACCCTTGTTATCTGCTGCACTATCTTCACCACTATATGTGATTGTACCAGAAGTCTCATCTACATCTAATCCCTCACCAGCTGCAAATGTAATTGTTCCACCGAGTGATGTTGCAGTAGTACTACTTCCATCTGAAACGGTGATTGAACTATTTGAAAGTTTTGTGTTAGCAATACTACCTGCTAACATATCGTTTGTAATTGATCCGTTACCAATTACGAAATCTAATGTATTATCTGAATCATCATATGTAACACTAATACCTGTTTCAGTATTAGAACCAACCATTGCTCCAACGGTATCTGAAATTGTTTCTGCTAATGTTACTCCACCAATTGTAATTGCATCGGCCTCTAAAGTTCCGTCAATATCGGCATCACCACTAATATCTAATGATGTTGCATCAACTTCACCTGCAACAGTAACAACACCACTTGATAATGTGATTAAATCTGTATCACTTGTGTGTCCGATTACTGCTCCATCAATAGCAACATTATCTACAGTAAGTGCAGTTAGTGTACCAAGACTGGTAATCTGTGATTGTGCAGCGTCAACTGCTAAAACACCATTTGTTGCAGTCAAACCAGTTCCATCCATTCCTGCTACAAGATCTGCAATAGACTCTTTCTTTGATGAGTTATCACTTGCATCTATGAACACTATGCTATCTGCAGAGTTATCAACTGCTGCAGCAGATAATTCATTTAAGTCTACAGAAAGTGCAGAACCAGCACCGCCTGCTAATCCTGCTCCTGCAACACTAGCATTAAGTTGTGTTCCTGTTATACCGGCATCAGCTACCTTTACACCACTAGCACCTACAGAAAGCGTAGAACCATCAGCTTCAATCGATACAGTTGCACCACTTGAAGCATCAAAGCTAAAGTCTGCGATACCGTTTCCATCAACAATGGTATTTCCTAATGTTGTAGCTGTTACTCCAGTAATTCCAGAACCGTCTCCACTAAATGATGCAGTCACAGAATTTAGTTCTGCATTACTGCCGGAGACAATTACTTTTTTCCATTCAGCCATTTTATTTCTCCCGAAAATTAATTAATTAAACTAAGTTAACCCAATTATGAATTATCATAATCTATTAATAAATATACGAAAAGTATATTTTTTTCGTTTATTAAAAAGTAAT
>MDSZ01202545.1_pt1 | contig 11073 bp, 14 predicted proteins | sample 811201 | NCBI WGS metagenome assembly MDSZ01 (sample SAMN05326647, study PRJNA326480) | marine metagenome | isolation source: seawater | place: Indian Ocean: North | collected 2010 | reverse complement strand
CGACCAAAAAGGTTCCGAAAATGTTTAGAGGTTTACACCTCTTTTTTTATGCCTTATTGTTTGGTCATTTCTTTAATTTTTCTTATCTTTGTACTATGGAAGAATTAAAAAAAGAACTTAAAGAAATACAAAATTTTGTAGACAGACTTAAATCTACAAACTCTAATAATGATAAAATTAATATCATTAAAGAGTATAAAGATAATAAAGTTGTTTGTGATATACTAGAATACGTTTATTCCCCATTCAAACAATACCATACTACAAGTACTAATCTTAAAAAATTAAGCCAATTATGTAACTCTAGTTATTTGGGAGACCTTTTTTGTATGTTAGACAATTTAACTAATAGAGTCTGGACAGGACACACAGCTATTAAGTATGTAAATGGATTCATCTCAAACTATAAAGAATATGAAGAACTAATATATTGTATTATAGATAAAAACTTAAAGACAAGAACTGGTGCCGACCTAATCAATAAAGCTATTCCAGGTTGTGTACCAACATTTAAGGTCGCTTTAGCAACCAAATACGAACCTAAGTTTTGTGACTTTAAAACAGAGATATGGTTAGCTTCTAGAAAATTAGATGGTGTAAGGTGTATCATTAGAAAAGAAAATAATAATGTAACTGCTTATTCTAGAGCAGGTAAAGAATTTACTACCTTACAAAAAATATTGGATGATGTTGCAAAAATGCCAGGTAATTTTGTATTGGATGGAGAAGTTTGTTTGATGGATAAAAACGGAAATGAAGATTTCCAAGGTATAATGAAACAAATTAAAAGAAAAAATCATACTATTGTCAACCCAAACTACATTGTGTTTGATTATTTAACATTGGAAGAGTTTGATAATAAAGTAGGTGACAAAAGATTGGGTGATAGAATTAAAAAGGCAATTACTAATTGTTGGGGTGTTGATAATACTTTAAGTGTTTTAGAACAAGTAAGGATTAAAAATGAACAACAATTATCAGACATGATTATTGATGCTGAAGCTAATGGTTATGAAGGAGTTATGTTGAGAAAGAATGTTGGGTATGAGGGTAAAAGAAGTAAGAATCTTTTAAAATGTAAAAAATTCCATGATGCAGAATATATTGTAAAAGATATAGAAGTTTCTATTCATAGGGTTATTGTGGATGGTAAAGAAGTTGAAGAGGAATTACTTAGTAATGTCATTATAGAACACAAAGGGTGTGATGTTGGTGTGGGGTCTGGGTTCGACCAAGAAGAAAGAAGGATGTATAACGTTCCAGACTTCCACCCTGATAGTTTAGTAGGCAAAACAATAACAGTACAATATTTTGAAGAAACATTAAATCAAGACGGGTGTCACTCATTAAGATTCCCAGTTATAAAACACGTATATGAAAACGGAAGAAATACATAAATTAAATTTGTAATATGAAAAAACTAATCAATATATTATTAATAGCACTTTTACTAAATAGTTGTGCGACATCTAATGAAACTAGATGGGTACAAAGAATGCAAAAAGAAGGTGACGCAATATATGCTATAGGTCCAGTTGTTGAAATTAAACTAACTAAAAGACAATTAAGGAATATTAGAAATAGTGAATATAATATAAACATCAAAGATAAATCTAAAGGAAATAACTACCCATCTAAAGTAACTTATTTGGACTTGGGTGATTATAAATTTAATGGTACTATTGGACCATATAGACCAACAAAAAAATAACAATTAAGTTTGTATTTTGAAACTTTTTTTGTATATTTGTCGTATAAAAGAGTATAGAAATTTATTAACCTTAAAAAAATAATTATGAAAAGAATATTAACAAATCTACTATTAGCAAGTGTTGTAATTTTATCTTCATGTTCTAAAGAAGATGACTTATTAACACCAATTCCTAATCCACCTAACACAAATCAATCTACTGATACAAACAGTACTAATGTGACTGGTAACGATACTACAACCACAACATCTTTAGATACAGAACATTTATCAGATGAGTCTTTATCTAACTCTACTGTTTTAAATTTAGAAGGTAGCAGATATAATGTAACATATTCATCTTTTTATTTAAGAAACAGATTTCCTATATGTGCAATACCAAATGACACTACCATATTTGAGGAAAATATTAATAGTGGTGTGGAGGAAGTTTATTTTTCTAACAATGGGGATGGTTATTTAAGAACAAAAACTTACCCTTTAGATTATACAGAACCATTTTATAATGTGTATATTGTAGGGTACCCTTACTATTTTGAACAAAGTATGACAGGTTATGAATTACAAAACAACAAGATTATTGTAGATGTACAACAAGTTTCAAATAATGGAAACACCTTTAAATATAAAATAACATTTGATATTATTGAATCTACTGACACCAAACTAGTTATAGAAAATACGGGTAGATGGTTGGAGGAACCAAACCCAAGTATAGGATACCTAGGTGTAGATTGTATTAGAACAGTGAGGTTGGAACTACAAAAAACAAACTAAAATAGATTAAAGTACCTTTTTTGGTACTTTTTTCTTTTAACCGAGTATATTTATTATAAAAAACTTTTTATGCCACGATTAACTAATGAACATTTACATAGTGAGATTAAACTTGTAAAAAACGACATTGAATACCTTAAGGACGGCCAAGCTAAAATACAGTCAGACATTACTATGATTAAGAAGGTATTGTTAGACCCAGATAAGGGAGCTATAGCTAGAGTTAATCGTAATACAGATTTTAGAAAAAAAGCAAGTGCAGGTCTTTGGTCTGTTTGGATTGCTGTTCTAGGTATATTAGGTAAATTAATATTTTGGAACTAGTGTTTAATTAACCACTTAGGTGGTGAAAACTTTTAAAAATGGGAACCAAACAAAAAGTTTCATCTATAAAAGAGAAACTTCATAAACTAGAGAAACAACTAGAAACAATTCAAAAAGATTGTCCTCACCCAAAACTTTCATTAAAATTTGTCAACACAAATTTAGGCGTTCGTTGGGTTTGTGACGAATGTCAAGCCTCAGTAAGAATACCGAACCCTAAAGAAATTGAGGGTTGGGTACAAAAGTAATTGAAAATTTAATTAATTTTACTATATTATTAATATGCGTTACAAAAATAAATATTTTAGAGAAGTGTTAGAGAAAGACCTAAAGACTGCGGATTTAGGTGTCAACATTCATTGTAAAGATGATGGTATATATGTTACTGTACCACCATACCCTGTTACTGGTGATGATTTTACAGATAGTTATGCAAATCAAATATTACGTGAGGATTATGATACTGATAGAATTGTAAAAGCAATAAAAAAATTCACAAAAAGTTATAAAATAAAAGTGGATTTAGAGAGAGCCATTTATGGTGATAATATAAAAATAAAACTTAAAGTTAATGATTAATAAATTTATAATATGGGGAGCAATCTTTTTAATGTTAGCAATAATAGTACTACCAACAGTGTACTTAGTATTTTCTTTTTGGTGGTTACTTACCGGTGACATGGTTACCAGACTAACTTTTTTTACAACAGGATTTATATTTAACACACTATTATTTTTAGTTATGGTAGTGATGGCAGCAACTCCTAACTTTAAAACATATTTAGAAAAATCATACGTGAAAAAATTATTTAAAAGATAACTTTGTAATTCCAATTTATTTTATTATATTTGTAGTGTAATTAAAAACTTAAATAAAATAAAATAGATATGACAAAATCGACAAAGAACCCTTTAACACAACAAGATTTAAAAAGGATAGCCCCATCAATATTTACCACACAACCATCATATAAAGTATCGAGCAAATATAGTTTTATACCAACCACCAGAATACTAGAAGATTTAAATAAGTTAGGTTGGGAACCATTTGACGCTTCACAAAGAAAATCAAGAACTCAACAAGACTCAATGTTTACAAAACATTTGATTAGGTTTAGAAATAAATCTGTAGGTCAACTAGGAGATTCTATACCAGAAATAGTTTTAACAAACTCACACGATGGAAGAAATTCATTTAATCTACATGCGGGACTATTCCGACTAGTATGTTCAAATGGACTTATCATAGCTAACACAACATTTGACCAAGTAAAAATTAAACATCAATGGTATAATATGGATGAAATTACAAAAGTTACTAATAACATGATTGATAAAATACCTAATATAGTTAGTAATATTAACGCTATGGACATTAAAGAACTTTCAGAAAGAGAAAAAAGAACTTTCGCAAAAAAAGCAATGTTAACCAGATGGCCGAAAGGTAATGACATGTTAGATATAGATGATATATTACAACATGTTAGAGTTGGTGACAAAGGTAATTCAGTTTGGAAAGTATATAATGTTGTACAAGAAAAATTAATAAAAGGTGGTTTGGTCTTTAATAACCATAGAGAAAAAGTTCAAAAATTAAGACCCATAATTAACATTGATAGAAAAATAGATGTAAATAAAAACTTATGGGAACTTGCAGAATCTTACGTATAAAAAATTATTAAACTAAAATAATATTAAAATGGATATTAAAAAAACCCAAGTACAACTGTATGAAGCTACTTATGGGGGTAACTTCCCACTAGCTAATTATTTCTTAATGGAATATAATTCACTACCAAAAGTTCTAGAATTTAAAGATTGTTTTTCAGAACAATTAATAGAAAAATTAAAAACACTTAATTTTTTAAATTTAGTACACGAACACAATACCCACACATTTAACGGTAAAAAAACAAGGTATAATAAAGTAGAATTAGTGTTTCAAGCTAACATACCGTTTGATAAATATGTACTACATATATCGCATAATAGTGACGAAGAACCTTGTAGGGCTTTATTACTTTATCGTGAAAAATCAGAAATTAAACCACTTATGGATGTCTTAGAAAATTTTGTCACTAATAATAAATTAAAAGAGATAGGTTTGATAGTAAAAGATGAATTTGGTTTAACTTTAAAAGATTTTGAGTTAACAGCCGGAGAAAACTTTAACATAGAAGAAAATTATAATGATGATTTTATAGAAGTTGATAAAAAAATAAAAAAACACCTATCAACACCAAATAAAAAAGGTTTGATTTTATTACACGGAGAACCTGGAACCGGTAAGACTACGTATATAAAACATTTAGCTGATAAAATAGAAAAACAAATAATTTTTGTACCACCTATGATGACAGGTGCTATAGCAGACCCAGGATTTATACCTTTTTTAATGAAATATCCAGACAGTATTTTAATAATAGAGGACGCGGAAACAGCTATAAAAGATAGAAATATAACAGGTAATGCTAATGCGGTTTCAAACATACTAAACTTAACAGATGGTATTTTGGGAGAATGTTTAAAAATACAAATCTTAGCAACTTTTAATACAGAAAGAACACAAATAGATAAAGCTTTATTGAGAAAAGGTAGGTTAGTTACAGATTATAAATTTAAAAATCTTAATGTTAAAAAAACAAATAAGTTATTAAAAAAATTAGGCGTTAAAGAAAAGGTTGACAAAGGTATGTCTTTAGCCGATATTTATCATTATAATGAGTCTACGGACAGAAATAACAATAAACCAACTATTGGATTTTTATTAAATAAAAAATAAAATATGAAAAAAATTGTAATTTATTCACAAGAAGGATGTTCACACTGTGCTGAACTTAAAACTTTATTAGAACAAAATGGTATACCATTTCTAGTTTCAGATATAGATAAAAAACGAGAAGATTGGAATATCATATCGGAAAGTACTGAAAGTGAATATGTTCCACAAGTTTTAATAGTTAATCCAGTAGATGAAAGTGCAAAACTACTAGCTCCTGATAGAGACTTCGACGATATAAGTGAATGTCTACAACATATTATGACGGAGTTATACCAATAAGATATTTATATGTAGAATTAAAATCTATGTATACAATAATAGAACAAGAAAATAAAAATTTATTCCAAAAAACACTAGATGACCTAAAAGTTCAAATCAAGTTTGTTGGGACTTTTGGTTTTGGTATCACCGGACTGTACGAAACAGTCCAAGATTTATTAGCTGGAAGATATCCTACATTATCTGAACAAGAAATCATTTTAATATTTTTAGCTGCACTTTCATATTTTTCTATAGATGTTATAGATGACATCAAAAAAATGCGTGAAATAATCAAAGAAAAAGGATTAGAAGAATACGTCAGACAAACTACAGAAACTCTAAAAGATATTGAAAATATAGCTATAAAGGTAGCTGAAAAATCAGGACACGTAGTTTCGTCTTTAGCTGAACTTACAGGTTACATTTTTTTGTTAGTACCAATCCTAGAAGTAGTTCAAACTCTTATCGCTAGAGAAGATTTTGATATTGTAACATTGGGTTCCTATTTAAAATCATTACTTGCATCAGTAGGTATATTTTATACTAAAAACATATTTAATAAATTAATACAGAGATTAAAAAGAAGTAAAACTAGAAAAGATGATGATTTAATAAAAGAACATGAGGAAAAAAAAGATGAGTTAAGAAGAGTATTAGACAAATACGAAAAAGACGCAAGAAAAATATCTCCTGAACTAATTATTGATTTAGCAATAGAAGACCCATCACCAAACTACGAGTATTTAGATTGGATGGTTAATCAAATAAAGATGGGTTTCTTTTTAGGTGTAGATTTAAAATATATAGTTAAAATAATTAAACAATTTCATGGGTATAAAAGTCTTTTAACACCTGGAAGAATATTACGTATGGTAAGTAAATTTAAAGAATTATTTCCAGGGCCATGGGTTTGGAACAATGATGAGATTCTTGACCAAATATTAGAAAACCCAGCTGATATAAATAATTATCCAGGTTACGGTCAGTTAGAACAAATCCTCCAAATGATATCTTATAGTACTGGTGGTGTGGACGGAAACTTTCCTACAGCGTTACAAGAACAAACAAACTATCTACAAAAAAAAGGAGAACAATCCACTAGAAAGGTGGTTAGAGACATTTTAAAAATTATAAAAGAACCAGAGGCAGATGAAGAATTTTATCATTTACCAGATTACTTTTCAGGTATTGATGGTGACATGTATGAGTTTGGTGATTTAGAATTTATTGTGTATCTTAATGTGGTGGAATATGAGTCTTTAGACGAACCATTTATTGTGGATGCAGAAATAGGCGGTGATTATGATGATGAAATATATGTAACAATTACTATGGGACCAGAGTTTTCAACACAAAACTATGAAGACCTCCAAATGATTTTAAATGATTATGTTAGACATGAAATAGAACATGTTATAGATGCAACAGAAGGTGGTAATATTGAATCACCAGATGATTTGTCACCTTATGATTACTATATGCAACCACATGAAGTAAGAGCTCAAAAGGCTGGATTTAACAGAAGAGCTAAATTAGAAAAGAAACCCGTAGAAGATATTATATATGATTATCTTGAATATAGACAAAAAATAGATAAGTTATCAGATGAAGAAAAAAGTAACCTAACTAAAACATTAAGTGAACATAGAGGAAAGGGTGAAAGATATAATCAACCTCTAGAAGAGGGAGATGTTATAGAATTAATTTATATGGACGACCCATATTCACCAGTATCACCGTTAACTAGAGGTGTTGTTATGGGTTTTGAAGATGTACCTTTTGGTGAACCAAAAATACTTGTACGTTGGATAATAGATGCTGAAAATGAAGAATTTAGAAACATGCCAATGATACCCGAAGTTGATGTGTGGAAAAAAATAGATAGTAAAGACGATTTAATTAATGAACAGGAAACTGAATTTAAACCATCGGGAAAACTTGGAACTATAACTAACCCACACCCCAAAACACCATCTTCATCTAAAGATGCTGTTGCTGGAGAATATTATGTAAATAGTTCTACTGGAAGTATTATGAAGTTTGTACCAGGAACCAGTAAAAAACCATATCATTATACACATACTGGTAAATATGCATGGAAAAAAGAGGTTGAACCACCCACATCATCTGAAAAGTTTATTAGTAGTTATTTTCCTTGTCCTGACCATCCTTACGGTGGTGCTTCCTATAATTGGTACCAACCTAGATACGCTAAAGAGAATACCAGAAATTATAAAGACCAACCATTAAAGTATTGGTCCCGTCAGGAAGTACAAAACTATAATGATTTTGCAACTGTACAGGCTTTAGCTGCGAACGCATTAATATCGATAGGTAGTGCTATAAAATCTAGAAGTGAATGGTGTAAAACAACCCAAGGAAAGTGTAATAAAGGTATGTTTAATAGAAAAGGGTGGGAAGAAAATCTGTACGAAAATTTACAAAAAGGTAAATATTGTTGTCCAAGATACACCTCAACACAACGTTCACTAGATGAGTATGTTAGAAAAACTTATGGAGAAGCACAAGGTACACCCAACTGGTTAGCAGCCTATTCCGTAGAGGTGGGTGCACAAGGTAAAAAACAATGTGAAATTGGTGAACTAATACTTTCAGAAGTCGACAGTGAATGGAAAGACCCACTTTATGAATTTGTTACTGGTTTAGGTGGTTGGTTCTATAATACTTTTATAGAATGTGATGATACCTGGGATTGTATACAAAATGCTTTGGATGGTATTGCTATTGTAGCAGCTTTCATACCTGGACCAGGGTGGGTTGTATCTGTAGTAGCAGGTTTAGGTAGTGCTGGTATTTCTATCGCTAAAGAGGATTATGCTATGGGTGGTGCAATGTTAGCATTTGAATTATTCCCAGCAACTCGTATAGGTAGAAGAATATTTAAATATGGTCCTAAAGCTGTTAAGTCTAGTGATGTAGACGCAGTATTAAATAAAATGTTAAAATCTGATTTTGACGCAAATGTGTATAAAAGTTTAAAAGGTGACCAGAAAAAAACTGCGGATTATTTACTAAAAAATATCGACGACATAGAAGCTGATGTTTTAAAAGCTGTAAAAAATCTTAAAAATAACAGAATGTCTAGAGACCTTATGAAGTTAAATAATTGGGAATTAAGACAGGTAGCCAAAGTGTCAAACGTAGACGAACAATCTTTAGTTGCTGTTGTTGGTTTAATGAAAAATCAAGCTAAAAATATAGATGATTATGCTAAGTTTTTTAGTACTTGGAGAAAAGTACTTAAAGAAATTGCTTTTGGAGTTAGTATGATTGTCAGTGGTATAGGTACTTACTTAGGTATAGATTGGGTAAAAAAACATATATATGGTGGTGATGAGGAACTTATGGAAAGAATGAAAGACCAATATAAAGACCATATAACTGGAGGTGAGGAGGGTCTTTTAAATGAAGACTGTATGATTTTAGCTGAAATTTTAATATTGACAGACAAAGGGTGTAATGTTGAGTTTAATAACTTCTTAGACCTAGAAACATACGGTTTAGACTTTTCTACTCGTATGGAACAATTCAATTACTATTTAAGAGAATATGAAGAAGAAAAAGAAAGATTTGATGAAATAAAATATATATTGCAAACGTATGCTGGTTATGGAACCAAGTGTAACACCTATAAATGGAAAGAGGTAGGTGGTGAATATGCTAGTGAATTTTGGGTATATTATGACAAAGCTAAAGAGAGTGGGGGTTGTTAAATAAAAAATGGAGACTAATCTCCATTTTCTAAATTCCATTTTTGTATATCTATTGCCTTTTGAATTTGATTTCGTTTTTTCTCTGACTGTTTTATGTGATACCTGTTTTCTCTAATTTTTTTAAGTGTTTGAGTCTTTTTAAATTTATATCTAAAATTTTTAAGTGCTCTATCAATATTATTTTTGTGTACAGGTATTATTATCATATACTATTATTTTCTGGTTGTTACTATTTCGTCTATAATTCCGTAATCTAAAGCTTCAGAGGAAGAAAACCATTTGTCTCTGTTAGCGTCTTTAGTTACTTGTTTTACTGTTTTACCACAATATTTTCCTAATAATTTAAATAATGTAGTATTAATTTTTTCCCACTCCATAAAATCTATTCTAGCATCTTGAATGTTACCTACTGAGCCACCAGATGATTGATGAATCATAGTTCTAGAAAATCTAAGAGAAGCTCTTTTTCCTTTTGTTCCAGCACCCAATAAAACAGCTCCCATTGATGCTGCTATCCCTGTGTTAATAGTTGCTACGTCACATTTGATATAGTCCATAACATCTACAATACTTAATCCAGATTTAACTGAACCACCAGGAGTATCAATATGCATAATTATATCTTCTTCCCCCAAAGTATCTAAAAACATTAATTGTGCTTGTACTATTGTACTCATTCTGTCATCTACAGGTCCTGCACACCATATTATTCTTTCCATCATTAATCTTGAGAAAATATCCATTTGAGTGGCACGTAGTTCTCTTTCTTCTAAAATGTATGGAGTCATACTTGATTTGTAATCATGTAATTTTAGGGAAGATATCCCTAGGTGATTAACCGAATAATTTTCAAATTCACTTTTTATATCTATCATAGTTTTATTATTTTTTATAGTATAAAGATAATTAAAATATTTAACTAGTTCAAAGAAATACTAATCTTTTTTTGGTGGTATAAATCCTTCTTTTTTAGCATTACTTAACATTTCTTCACTAGCTTCTTCCCATAGTTTATTTAATTTATCTACGTACTCTGATATTTTTTTATTATCCTGAGTAGTATTAGCTTTTCTTAAGTTTTCTAAAAGGTTTTCTAACTTATCACTTAACTCTTTTTGTTTCATGTCATTCTACTATAGAAAATCCACAGTTATGGAATACGGTTGATACTTTATGTTTTTCCGCTAACTCTTCAGATATATCTTTTCTTTCTTTTTTATTATGTGCAACATGACTTTCTAATGGTCTACCGCTAATATCTACTAAGTTAACCAGGTAACAAACTTGGTCTTTAGTTTTTTTGTATTTGTGAGTTACTATTTTCATAATCTTTATATTTGTTTAAAAATTAATAAAAATAAAAAGAGGGGTAAACCCTCTTTTCATAATAATATTTATTTTGTTTTTTTAAACAATATCAGTTGAACTAAGAAGTGTGTATGAAAATGAGTTACCATGAATATCTCTCGCTCTTTCACATATTG
>MDSZ01176914.1_pt1 | contig 11073 bp, 13 predicted proteins | sample 811201 | NCBI WGS metagenome assembly MDSZ01 (sample SAMN05326647, study PRJNA326480) | marine metagenome | isolation source: seawater | place: Indian Ocean: North | collected 2010 | reverse complement strand
TGATAGCTTATTTGATTTATATAAGCATGATTGGGAAAAGTTTATTGACTATAATATTTTAGATACTGAATTAGTAAAACGGTTAGATGATAAACTTAAGTTAATCGATCAAGTATTTGCTATAGCTTATGATGCTAAAGTAAACTATCAAGATACTTTTACTTCTGTAAGAATGTGGGACTTAATTATCCATAACTACTTACTAGATAAAAAGATCGTAGTACCTCAGTTTAATAAAGTAGAAAAAGAAAGAGCTGCTGAAGGTGCTTACGTAAAAGATCCTCAGGTGGGAATGCATAATTGGGTTGTATCTTTCGACCTTAATTCACTGTACCCACACTTAATAATGCAGTATAATATCTCACCTGAGACCTATGAAGGTAAAGTGGGTTACGCTCCTTCTATAGATGAAATATTAGATGGTGCTTGGAATAAAGTTAGAGATAAATTTACCGAAGATAATTGTACCGTCTCTGCTAATGGAGACAAATATACTAGAGACTTTGAAGGATTCCTTCCTAAACTAATGCGTAAGATGTATGACGATAGATTAGTCTGGAAGAAGAGGATGATTAAATATCAGAAAGAATATGAAAAGACTAAAGATAAGTCTTTAGAAAATAAAATAGCTCAAGCATATAATATGCAGATGGCTAAAAAGATTCAACTTAACTCAGCTTATGGCGCGTTAGGTAACGAATACTTTAGATGGTTCGATATGAATAATACTGAATCGATTACTAAAGGCGGGCAGTTATCTATTCGATGGGCTGAAAATGCTATTAATAAACTTTTAAATAAAACGCTAGGGAGTGAAAATGAAGACTACGTTATCGCAATCGATACGGATTCGTTATATATCCGTATGGAACCACTTGTACATAAAGTCTTTCCTAATGGCGCAGAAACTGGAAAGATCATCGATTTTCTTAATAAGTCCTGTGCTGAGATTCTTGAACCGAAAATTGAAAAAGCTTATGGAGAACTTGCGACCTATGTAAATGCCATTGATAATAAAATGGAAATGAAGCGAGAGAACATAGGCAATAAAGCTATATGGACTGCTAAGAAAAGATACATTATGAATGTATTTGACTCCGAAGGAGTTCGATATAGCGAACCTAAGTTAAAGATGATGGGTATAGAAGCTGTTAGATCTTCTACTCCTGCTGTAGTAAGAACCTATATTAAAGATGCTCTTAACGTTATTATGACTAAAGACGAAGAAGCTATAATAGATTTTATAGAAAAGCATAGAGAATTATTTAGAAGCTTATCATTTGAAGACGTAGCTTTTCCTAGAGGCTGCAAAGGGATAAGTAAGTATATAGATGCAAGTAGTATCTATAAGAAGGGTACTCCTATACATGTTAGAGGTGCTCTTATGTATAATCATCTTATAAATAATAAGAAGATAGATAGAGTCCAACCTATCAATGATGGAGATAAAGTAAAGTTTTGTTACTTAAAACTTCCTAATCCATCTAGAGAAAATGTCATAGCTGCTCCTAATACTTTACCTAGGCAGCTTCAACTTGATAAGTATATTGATTATGATATGCAGTATAATAAATCATTTGTTGATCCTATGAAGACTATTCTTGATGCTATAGGTTGGGATATAGAAAAGAAACAAACGTTGGAGGACTTCTTTGGCTAATACAGATTTCAATTTCGATTTTGGCTTTAGTGCAATGGACGCTGACGAACTAGAAGTAGTTCAAGCTGCAAAAGATGAAGTAAAAGTTGCTTCGTCTACAGCTTCAGATCTTGAAGATAGATTCAATAGTTTATATAATATGGTACAACCATTACTTAATAACTTGAAAAAGAATCCATCAAAAGATTACATCTACTGGCCTAATAGGTTAGATAAGATAGAAGAGTTTAGTGACGCATTGGATAAAGTATATAAAGGTTGACTTAGACCTTAAAATAGTATATAATATAATATTCTCTGGAGAATAATTATGAGTGAATTTTTTCGTAATCTAATCGAAGATATAAAAGACGAAGATACCAGCATTATAGCTGATGGTGAAGGTAGTTCTGAGTATTCAGGAACTATCGATACAGGTAGTTATATGCTTAATGCTGCTTTGTCTGGTTCTATCTACGGTGGTGTTCCTAATAATAAAGTAACTGCTTTTGCTGGTGAATCAGCTACTGGTAAAACTTTTTTTGTACTTGGTGTAATTCAAAAGTACTTAAAAAATAATCCTGATGCTGGTGTTGTTTATTATGATACTGAAGCTGCTGTTACTAAAGATATGATGGAACAAAGAGGTATTGATACTACTAGAGTAATATTGGCTGAACCTGAAACTATTCAAGGTTTTAGAACTCATGCTCTAAGAATGATTGATGCCTATACTAAAAACCCTGAAGACAGACGTCCGCCTATGATGTTTGTTCTAGACTCTCTTGGTCTTTTATCTACTACTAAAGAGATGGAAGATACCGCTGACGGTAAAGAAACAAGAGATATGACTAAAGCTCAAGTAATTAAGGCTACTTTTAGAGTACTAACTTTAAAGCTTGCTAAGGCTCAGATACCTATGTTAGTAACTAATCACGTTTATGACGTAGTTGGTTCTTATATACCTATGAAAGAAATAGGTGGTGGTTCTGGTCTTAAGTATGCTGCTTCTACTATTGTAATGTTAGGTAAGAAGAAAGATAGAGAAGGTACTGAGCTTGTTGGTAATATTATTAAAGCTAAGATGTTTAAGTCAAGGTTATCTAAAGAAGGAAAAGAGGTAGAAGTTAAACTATCTTTTGAGCATGGCTTAGATAGATACTATGGACTGTTAGACTTAGCTGAAAGATATGGACTAGTGAAAAAGGTTTCTACTAGAATAGAGATGCCTGACGGAACTAAAGTATTTGCTAAAGCAGTATATAAAGACCCTGAGAAATATTTCACTAATGAGTTCTTAAATAAGCTAGATGAAGCTGCTAAGAATGAATATATGTATGGAATAAACGAAGATGAAGAATCTATTCCCGATTCCGATGCTGCACGAGAAGACGAATCTTCCGATACAGCAGATACTTAAAGAAGTTTTAGAACATCGTAAAGCAAAAGGTGATGATAAACATGCATACACTTCGTTTTACGATGATGATCCTGAAACAAGTAACTTACAGATACTAACTAATCATGATGAAATACTTGACACAATTTTACGATACAGTCAAAGCTACATTGACGCCTGTATTATCGACCCTGATGGACCTAATAAAGACTTGTATAGACTCAATCGTAGATTTATTCAAGTCTGGTATAACGTATATGATGAGGGAATTCATCATTGCTGGCATGACCACGGAAGAAGCTTCTTATCTGGTACTATTTTTATTAATCTTGATGATCAGTCTTCTCCTTATCGTATAAAGAGTCCTCTATATCCTTTGATAAAAGCTTGGAGTGGTGACGGTGACTTGAGAGGAAGATGGGCTCAAGAACTTTCTTTTAGACCTGATAATGGTGATATACTAATATGGCCTGGATGGGTAGAACATACTGTACCAGAACAAAAAGCTTGCAATAATGAACGTGTTACGTTATCATTTAATATAAGTGTGAAAAGATGATAGAAAAAACTATATTAAGTAATTTAATTTTTAATGATGAATATACTAGAAAGGTATTACCTTTTCTAGACGAAAGATATTTCTCTGATATAGTTGATAAAAAAATATATAATCTTATAAAAGCCTATCATTTAGATTATAATGAATGCCCTTCTCAAGAAGCTCTTGTTATAGAGTTAAATAATGCTGGTGGCTTATCTGACGATCAAGCTGAAGCAGCTGTAAATCAAATAAACGAATTTAATCCTGCTAATACTGAAGTATCTAATAACGAATGGTTGTTAGATCAGACTGAAAAGTTCTGTCAAGATAAAGCTATCTATAATGCTATCATGGATGGTATTCAAATTATAGATGGTAAAGGTAAAGAAGATGCTGGAGCATTACCTCAGATGTTGTCTGACGCTTTATCTGTTAGCTTTGATAATCATATAGGGCATGATTGGTTAGAAGATGCAGACGAAAGGTTTGAGTTTTATAAACGTAAAGAAGTAAAGATACCTTTCGATCTAGATTACTTTAATAGAATAACTAAAGGTGGTCTATCTAAAAAGACTCTTAATATAGCTCTAGCTGGTACTGGTGTAGGTAAGTCTATGTTTATGTGTCATTGCTCTGCTGGTAACTTAACTCAAGGTCATAATGTATTGTATATAACTTTAGAGATGGCTGAAGAAAGAATAGCTGAAAGAGTAGATGCTAACTTACTTAATACTACTATCGATGAACTGAAAATGCTTCCGAAGGAAGCGTACGAAAAGAAGATGAACAGAGTATCTTCTAAGACACCTGGTAAGTTAATTATAAAAGAATATCCTACTGCGTCAGCTCATACTGGTCACTTTAGACATCTATTGCAAGAACTAAAAATAAAGAAACAATTTATACCTGATATTATCTATGTTGATTATCTTAACTTGATGATGAGTCATAGAATAAGAGGTGCTTCTGCTAATTCATATACTATAGTAAAATCTATAGCTGAAGAACTTAGAGGATTAGCAGTTGAATTTAATGTACCTATTGTTAGTGCTACTCAGACTACTAGGTCTGGATATAGTAGTACTGATATTGGTTTAGAAGATACTTCTGAATCGTTTGGTCTACCTGCTACTGCTGACTTTATGTTTGCTTTGATAAGCTCTGAAGAACTAGAAGACCTAGCTCAGATATTAGTTAAGCAGCTAAAGAATAGATATTCTGATCCTAACTGGAATAGAAGATTTGTAGTAGGAGTAGATAGATCTAAGATGAAGATGTATGATGTTGAGCAGACTGCTCAAGAAGATATTATTGAAGATACGCCCGTCTTTGATAATTCTAAATCGGGCGAAAACTTATCTAGTAAGTTTAATGAATTTATTTAATGAAAATTTTAATATTCGGCTTACCAGGATCTGGTAAGACAACGTTAGCAAGAGAGTTAGCTTATCACTTTCTACTACCTCATTTTAATGCAGACACAGTAAGAGAGCATTATGATGATTGGGATTTTTCCGAATCAGGAAGAATGAGACAGGCATGGAGAATGAGTCAACAATGGGGCATATTAGATTTTGTATGTCCATTGCAAGACTTCAGAGAAATGCTACAACCTGATTATAGTATTTTTATGGATACTATAAGTAAAGGACGCTTTGAGGATACTAATAAAGTATTTGAGCGACCTTTAAATTATGATTTGAGGATATCAGAATGGATTGGACTCAACCAACTACGCAGCTCCTTGGAAGGTTTCAACCCTGGCACGAAGGACATACTGCGTTATTTAAACGAGCGCTTGCCGCAACTGGCCAAGTAGTTATACTTTTAAGATCAGAAGACGGTTCTCAGAATAACCCATGGACTCAAGAAGAGAGAATGGGTTTCATTATTGAAGCTTTGCAGAACGAAGGCTATACTTGGAATAAAGAGTTTACTATTATTTTTGTTCCTAACATTACTCATATTACTTATGGAAGAGATGTTGGATATAAAATACAAAAAGAAGAATTCGAACAAGATATAGAAAATATTTCTGCTACTAATATAAGAGAAAAGATGAACCAAAAGGAATTTGAAACTAATTTAGACGATGAAGGACTCGATTAAAAAAAGTATTCTTAAAACTTTTTCATGGAGAGCTATAGCTACTTTAACTACTATTATAATAGCATATATATTTGTAGGAGATGTTACTGTAGCTTTAAGCATAGGCTTAGCAGAATTTATAGCTAAAATGGTAATATATTTTATACATGAAAGAGCTTGGACCACAATCGAATAACTATACTTGCGTTGTTCCTTTTTCAGGAGGAGTTGAATCAACTGCTCTTGTAAAGTACTTGGTAAAAAGAAAAGAAAAGCCTTTTTGTTTTCATGTACTAAGCGTTCCAGGTGAATCTAAATGCTTACATCTTAAAGAGAAACTTTTCGGAGTAAAGATTGTAACAGTTAGAATTAATATGAACTGGGATAATGGATGGGTAATTGATAAAGGACCTACTATTGATTTCTGGAAAAAGAATTTTAATAAGTCAGGCTACCCTCCTAATCAGCAATTATGGGCAGCAGTTGCCTTTCAGTTTATAATTAATAATCCATATATCCATAATATTTACTTTGGACATAATGGAGGGTCTCTATTAGAGAGTGGTGATAATTTAGGTGACTCGAGACATACATATGGTGAATATCAATACGTAGGTTATAGAGATGCAGCTAATGAGCTTAATATTCCTCTAAGATATTCAGCTCCATTAGATAGGAGTACTAAACTTGAACAGTATCAAAGTCTATCTGAAGAAGAGAAACAATCTGTCTTCGTATGTGAACGAGATACTACTATACATTGTCTTGAATGTAAAAAATGTAAGGAACTATTGACTGTGGCTAAAGCTGATGGAACAGAACACTATTTTAAATAATATAAGATTATCGTACTCTCCCGGCGCGTACGGAAAGTTTATAAGGCTCATCTTACATGAGGGATATAATAATGAGTACGTTAAAGTAAAAAATAATCCTGAAGAAATAGTTTACCCTGCTAATGATGAAATAGGTTATAGAGCTTTCTATAATGAATCTGTAAATAAAGAACTCCCTGAAGAATGGTTTAAAGATCATAATTGGTCTACAAGCTTTCCTTTAAAATATAATTTTTGCATTCTTCATAAGAATGAAATGGATCAGCTTGCATGTACTTATAGGTTAATGCAAACTAGATATCAAGATATGACTTATGAGTATCATTGTAAAAAATTTGAAGGATTAAATATTACTCCAAGTAAAGAAATATTTTATTTTTATAAAAGAAATCCTTTATGGTTATTTTATTCATGGTATTTTTATGTTGCACATCATATTCATATGAATAATTACTCTGATGAATTTAACTCAGTTAATTATGTAATAGATAATTATAAGAATATATTAGAGTTTTATAAAAAATATGGATGTGAACATACAGCTTCATATTATGGTCAAACTAAAAATATAAATGGATCTTATGAGCCCATATTATTAGATGATATAAGAACTATAGAAGGGTTTGAAGATAGGTTTGAAATAAAGATGCATCCTGATTATAGAGTGCAATGGTCTTATATACAAAAATATGGTCAAATAATGGAAAATACTTTTTTAGATTACCATGCTTGATTTTATAGAAGTTATACCAAACGTTGTATCAAAGGATGATTGTAAAGCTATAGTAAAAGCTATAGATGAAAAAGTAAATAAAGGCCCTAATGATGCTTTAAGAATCGATAAAGATGGTAAAAGAGATGATATAAGTATTTTTCCTAAAAGATTTCAATCATTAGATTTTGCTGTTGAAATAATAGAAGAAGCATTATTAAGTAACCCTTCTAAATATAAACCTACTACAAAAAAACATTTACATAAAGCTTGGAAACTTCAAAGATCTTCTTCAGGGGGTGGATTTACAGATTGGCATACTGAACAAGGTCAATCTAAAAATGTAGATGTTATGACTAGGTTTATGGTATGGATGATTTATTTAAACGATGTAAATAAAGGCGGTAAAACCGAATTTAAATATCAAAAGAAAGCATTAAAGCCAGTAGCAGGAACTTTAGTATTATGGCCAGCTGGCTATACACACGTACATAGAGCTGCTCCTGACTTAAAAGAGAATAAATATATTGCTACAGGATGGTATAATTTTAGTTGACTTTCGAGCCATCCTTTCATATAATAATAGTATGAGTTGTTTACAAAATGATATACTAATAGAAAGACTTGCTGATGAGTTTTACGAAACTCCAGTAAAGGATATCATTTCTTTTCTTGAAGAGGTACAAATCATACACAACTATGAAGATTTAGAAAAAATGAGTCTTCAAGAGTTACTAGATCTATTTGTAGATTATAGTATAGAATGTATGGGTACACCTTACGGATGAGAATATTAGTAGAATCTTATAATGGGGCTAGAATCTTTAAAGATAGAAGCCTTTGTGGTATTCCACGCTATGTTGTTGATGATGGTAAGTCTATCAGAATCTTTAACAAAGTATGGTACTCTTTAGATCAAGTCAGATCAATCCTAGATAAAGAAAGCAACTAAGGATTTAAAATGTCAAAGACTGTTACGAAGCGAGGCTTCGTTGCGTTCTGTAACTACTTATTACCTGCTATCAAAGATGGACAGATAGGTAATCACGAATGGGCCAGAGCTGCAATGCTAGCGTTCGGTGATCTTCCGTCTATTCCTTCAGGTTTAGTATCGAAGAAATTATTATGGAAACATGAGCCTACTAATAGAGTATATAGAAGCTCTAAGGTTACGCATGAGCATTTTAAAACTAGAACTAAGACCTGCAGAGAGATAGTTGATTTATATTTAAATGATGAACTTACTCAAGAAAAACTAAACGAAGTTATAGAAGAAGGAAGAAAGGTTCATTTTGTAGAAGAGTATGAGAATATTGTACTGAGACCTTTTCAACAAGACGAAAGTGTCTTAACTTGGCAAGAAGAATATGAAAAGGCAGGAATAGAATTAGTACCAGATCCAGGAACCTTTGGAAGTAAGTTGTACTATTATCAAATAAATACTATAATGTATGCAGATAAGAACGAAGCAGCTGATGCTCATAATATATCTGCATCAACTGTTGTAAATAGATCAAGGTCAGTTAAATGGCCTGATTGGTTAGAATTTAAATACGAGTTTAACAATGATAAAAACAATAATTGAATCTAAAAATGTTCATATGGAACATCTAGAGGATATAGTTATCAAGCATGGTGTTGTTGGCGCTAGGCAGGCAATTAATTTTCTGCAAGCGTTAAGGGACGCTCTTGCCGGGCGAGCATCCGATAGTGTTAATACTACTGTTAAGTGGGACGGTGCTCCTGCTATAATAGTTGGTAGAGACGAAGATGATAAATTATTTGTTGCTACTAAAAGCTATTTTAGTAAGAATAGTATATCATATAAAACTCCAGCTGATATAAGAAATGCTGATTTAAATCCTGACCTTGCAGACAAACTTCTAGCTGCTCTCACCTTCTTACAAGACCTCAAGACAGATAGAGTACTGCAAGGCGACTTTTTATTTACTAGTAAAGATTTAAAGATAGAAACTATAGATGGAGAAGAGTCAGTTGTTTTTCATCCTAATACTATTGCATATACAGTACCTGTTAAGTCTAAACTAGGAAAAGAAATACTACAAAGTAACTTAGGTATAGTATTTCATACTGCTTATTCTGATGAAGGAACTAGCTATGACTTTAATATAGATCAGATTAATAAGATTCCTAACGTTTGGTTAATTGATGCTAACTATAAAGATGTATCTGGAACTGCTACATTTAACGAAGATGAAACTAAAGAGTTAACTGATATATTATCTAATGCTGGTAAAGCTTTTAGACAGGTTGATTCTAGATTCTTAAATACTATAGCAATAGATAAAGTATTAGTAAACTTCATACAAGTTCATCATAACTTATTAGTAAGAGATGGTAAGTCTATTCCTAGTAGTACGGTTATGGCTAGATCATTGAAGAAGTTTCTAAATGAAAGAGCTTTGAAAGAGATAGCTAAACTTAAGACTGACTTAGGTAAAGAACGTAAAAAGAAAGCTATGGCTAATGTCTTTAAAGTTAGTAGAGCTCCTATCAATAAAATAGCAGCTATTATTGAATTGCAGAAGTTGATAATAGATGCAAAGCTTATTATAATAGATAAAATGAATCAAGCATCTAAGCTTAAAACGTTTCTTAAGACGTCTAAAGGCTATAAATTAACTGGTGAAGAAGGTTATGTAGCTGTAGATAGAAAGGGAAATGCTGTTAAACTAGTAGATAGATTAGAATTTAGTTATGCTAATTTTTCTAACGAAGTAATTAAAGGCTGGACTAATGATTCAAGAAGGTAAAAATAAGCTAAATATTTACATGAGGCAGGTAAGGTTAAACACAAACCCTGAAGATAAATGAAGAAAGATAAATCTAATAAACTATCCAAAAGAACGGTAAGCGGGCAACCCGCAGATGAAATAGTTCTCAACCCTAATGACAAAGCCGAAAAAAAGTTGTCTGAAGCTATTACCGATACAGCCGTAATCACATTTGGTCGTATGAATCCACCTACAGTGGGTCATCTATCTCTTGTGGAGAAGATGCTAGATATAGCATTGGAAAATAAGGCATACCCGTTAATCTACCTGTCTCATACTTACGATCCTAAAAAGAATCCTCTATCATACGACGAAAAGTTTGACTTAGTACGAGAAGCTTTTGGAGATTATGTTCAAAGATCAGAAGCAAATAACCCTATTGCAGTTTTAAAAGAAGTATCAGAACGTTTTAAGAACGTTATTGTAGTAGTTGGTGAAGATAGAGTAAAAGACTTAGTAAGAATTACAGAAACATATAACGGAAAAGATTTTAACTTCGATAATACTGAAGTTATATCAGCAGGTTTAAGAGATCCAGATGCAGAAGGCGTAGAAGGTATGTCAGCATCTAAGATGAGAGAATTAGCTATAGAAGGTAACTTAACTAAATTTAGGGAAGGATTACCTACTCAATTACAACCCTCTGCTTCTGTTATTATAAATATGATTAGAGAGGGAATGAACTTGAAAGACGAGCTAAACAAAATATTTGAAGAGTATATTGATGAGGCAGGCGTATTGTCTGTGGCGGGCCGAAGAAAAAAGGCTATAGCGGCTAGAAAATATAAGTCGCGTTTAAAGATTGCACGTAAAAGGGTTCAAAGAAGAATAGCCCTTAATCCAAGATTAAAGAAAAGAACAGCAAGAGCAGCTATCAGAGTTATGAGAAATAGACTCGCTGGTGGCAGAGGTAAATCATATACTAAATTATCTCCTCAAGAAAAAGCATCTATAGATAGAAGAGTAAGAGCAAGAAAGTCTATAGTAAGTAAATTATCAACAAGGCTATATCCTACAACTAGGAAAAAAGAATTTGCAAGATTTAAATCTTTCCGTACAAAGA
>MDSZ01154931.1_pt1 | contig 11073 bp, 10 predicted proteins | sample 811201 | NCBI WGS metagenome assembly MDSZ01 (sample SAMN05326647, study PRJNA326480) | marine metagenome | isolation source: seawater | place: Indian Ocean: North | collected 2010 | reverse complement strand
TAGCATGAGTGGAATAAGTGGAGCTGGTCGTAACCTCTCTGAAAAGCTCCTTTACTGTGAAAGGAATGAAAATGCCTCAGCTTACGGTTTGCCCAAGCATCGGCATCTATCCGAAATCGAAGAGCAACTATCTCTCTTTTCCAATGGGCAAATCGTTTTGTCTTTTCATCCTCACCTCAGCCCGATGAATCGTGGAATATGCACAACCATTTCCGCACCGGTATGTGAGCAAACTGAAATTTCCGAAATTTATGAAGTTTGGCAACAACGCTATGGCAGTTGTTCATTCGTAAATATCTTACCATCAGGAACTTTCCCAGAGACTTCTCACGTTGTTGGCTCAAACCGCATAGATATCTCCGCTCACATTGACGCTCGGACCCAAAGATTTGTCTTTTGCTCTGCAGAAGACAACCTAATAAAAGGAGCTGGAGGACAAGCCATTCAATCAATGAACATTTGCGAAGGATTTGAAGAAAGTACGGGACTGCTATGAAATTCTATCATGATGGAGAGGCTTTGACTGAACCCCGTGGATTCTTTTGTTCGGGAGTACACTGCGATGTCAAAGGCAAGCGTGATGGTAAGTTGGATCTCGGGATAATTTATTCAAAAAAACCATGTTCAGTGGCTGGGGTATTTACAACCAATGACGTTCGTGCTGCTCCGGTCCGCTATTGTGAATCACTAATGAAAGACCAAAATGCGGCTTACCACGCGATAATTGCCAACAGTGGAAATGCAAATGCATGCACCGGTCTACAAGGAGAAATCGATACGAAGAAAATGGCGACCGAAGTTGCCCGTCATTTGAAATTACATTCAAAAGAAGTGCTTGTTTGTTCCACGGGAAGAATAGGAGAACCCCTTCCTATGAGCAGAATCACTGCTGGAATTTTTGATGCTGCGGATGACATCAAAAACGAATATGATGGTGCTCAAGCATTTCAGGAAGCCATTCTTACTTCAGACACTTGCACGAAATCATGCTCAGCCAAGATCGAAGCGTCCATTGGAGAAATCACGGTAGGTGGAGTAGTTAAAGGCGCCGGAATGATTGAGCCAAACATGGCAACAATGCTCGCCTTTCTTACTACGGATATAAGTGCCACCAATTCGGAATTGCAATCAATCCTAACTGATGCGGTCAACAAGTCCTTCAATCGAATTACAATTGATGGAGATATGAGTACCAATGACAGCGTGCTAATCATGGCCAATGGAAACTCTGGCATTGAACTGAGCGAGGAGTCCAAAAAATTTCAGAATGATTTCGCTGATGCCGTGGACGCAGTTTGTGCCGAACTTGCCCGAAAATGCGTTTCAGATGGGGAGAAAGTCACCAAGTTTGTAAAAATGCGGGTAATTGGAGCCAAAACTGAAAATGATGCGGAAAAAGTTGCCCGTTGCATCGCAAATTCCCTTCTTGTTAAAACCTCCTGGTACGGTTCGGACCCAAACTGGGGGAGAATCATCGATGCGGCTGGATACGCCAAAGTGGGCATGAAGTTTGATGAGGTCGACCTTGACTATAATGAAGTACCAGCCCTCCAAAAAGGTGAGCCCATCGTGGGCAACAAATCTCAATGGAAAGAAATTGTCTCCGACAAGGAATTTACCATTACCCTCAACCTCAATCAGGGAAAATCAACAGGGGAAATCTGGACCAACGACCTAAGTGAGGAGTACGTCAATTTTAACAAGAGCGAGTAAACATTCCAGATGATCGAATACGAAGACAGTCAAAGCAAAGCAACCATCCTTATGGAAGCCCTGCCTTATGTCCGCCGCTTTCGCGGTTCTGTCTTTGTTGTGAAATATGGTGGTAGCTTTATGGACTCCCCCGATACAGCCGTTCGCTCTCGGGTAGCTCAAGACTTGGTCTTTCTTCATTTTGTAGGGATCAAAGTTGTCGTTGTTCATGGAGGGGGTAAAGCCGTTACCAAAGAACTTCAAGACCGGGGCTTGGAGGCAAACTTCATCAATGGGCTGCGTGTAACCGATTTCCACACTATTGAAGTCGTCGATGAGGTGCTCAATGGTAAGGTAAATGCTGAGGTAGCAGAATTTGTAAGTTCCTACGACTGTGAGGTAAAACGATTGCCTGGAAAAGACATTATATCATGCCAAAAGCTCGAACAGGAGCCAGATCTCGGCTTTGTCGGAGCCATTAACAAAGTTGATACGGCTCCGATTCAAGAGGCTCTCGAAAATGGTCTTATGCCGATCATTTCATCCACCGCTTCGGATGAAAGCGGTCAATGCTTTAATGTCAATGCCGATACTGTGGCTGCTGAAGTAGCCATCTCACTGGGAGCTCGTCGTCTGGTTTATCTTTCCGATGTTCCGGGTTTACTCAGTAATCCGGAAGACTCAAACTCCTTACTCTCCAGCCTTCCCGTTGATCAGGTTGACTCTCTCAAGAACGAGGGAGTTATCGCCAAAGGTATGCTTCCCAAAGTCAACAGTGCAGTTGATGCCCTCAAATCTGGGGTCAATCGGGTACACCTTATAGATGGTCGGCTACCTCACAGCATTCTTCTTGAAATTTTTACCGACGAAGGAATCGGTACGGAAATTGTGCATGCAAACTGATTTACGATGGTCTCGCCAGAACACAACAAGTATCTCGTCTCCAATTATGCGTCCCCTGCCATTGAAGTGATTCGTGGAGAGGGCACCAAAGTTTGGGACTCGAAAGACAAGGAATACTTGGATTTTACCACTGGCATTGCGGTAAGTAATCTTGGTCACAGTCACCCCCACTGGGTCAAAGCAGTTTCATCTCAAAGCAGTAAACTGGTTCACTGCTCGAATCTTTTTTCCATTCCCGGACAAGTCAATCTGGCTAAACGGTTGGTTGAAAAAATTGGAATTGGGAAAGTCCTCTTTTGCAACAGTGGAGCCGAAGCAAATGAAGGGCTAATCAAACTTGCCCGCAAGGTGGGTAACCAAATTGAGAATCAACAAAGGCACAAGATCGTGGTGGCAGAAAATGGATTCCACGGTCGGACCATGGGTGCGCTCTCCGCGACGGCTTCTCCAAAATACCGTAAAGGTTTTGAACCATTGCTCTCTTCTTTTTCTTTCGCACCGCTCAATGACATCAAAGCCTTTGATAAGGAAATCGGCGAAGACACGGTAGCTGTTCTTGTCGAATCGATTCAGGGGGAAGGTGGCATTTATGAGGCGGATGATTCATTTCTTCAGGAGCTTTCTGAAATCTGCAAAAAAAGAAAGGTTCTTCTGTTGCTCGATGAAGTGCAGGCTGGCATTGGAAGAACCGGTGAATTTCTTGGTTTCCAAAAATCCGGAATCACTCCCAGTGCAGTGGCCATGGCCAAGGGATTGGGCGGAGGCTTTCCCATTGGAGCTATTTGGATCAGTGAACAATACGCTGAGGCATTTGGTCCAGGTAGCCATGGAACCACTTTTGGAGGATCTCCCCTCGCCTGCTCTGCAGCGAATGCTGTTCTCGATGTGCTTGAGCAGGAGAATCTTATCAATGCGGCTAAAGAAAAAGGGGCGTCCCTTCACAAGCAACTCTCACAATTTATTTCCAAGTATCCCGATCTCATTTCGGAAGTCCGTGGTCGTGGATTGATGCTGGCGCTTGCCTTTAAAAATGATCCCGCCCCATTGGTCAAAAAACTTCGCGAAGCCGGTCTTCTGGTTGTGAGTGCCGGAGGACATGCCATTCGTTTCCTTCCACCTCTCAATGTCAGCCATGATGAAATTGAACAGGCAATCAGCATTGTGGATACGGCTCTTTCAACTTTTCAACCAGACGAAGCAAGAAAATGAAACACTTCCTTCAGGAAAACGATTTCTCATCCAAAGAAATCAAAGAAATTTTCACGCATGCTTTTGCTTACAAGGCAAACCGTGCCCAACGCCCAACCAATGAACTCGCAGGAGAGACCTGGGGTATGCTATTTCACAAGAAGAGCACACGTACCCGGGTATCCTTCGAGGTGGGCATCCGCGAACTCGGAGGCAACCCCCTTATACTGGATCAGTCATCCACCCAGATAGGCCGCGGAGAAAGTATTGAAGATACCGTCAAAGTACTGTCCCGTTTTCTGGACGGACTGATTATACGTACTCACGGACATGATATCATTGAGCAATTTGCCTCTCTTGGTTCAATTCCAGTAGTCAATGCCCTTACCGATTTTCTTCACCCCTGCCAGATCTTTGCCGACTGCATGACCATTCTCGAGAAAACGGGTTGCTGTCAGGATCCCTATTCGCTGAATGGAAAAAAACTCACATTTTACGGAGATACCCAGTGTAACATGGCAAACTCATGGATCATGGCCGGTGCCCTTTTCGGAATGAAAATCCGCCTCGCGGGTCCCTCCGAATTTACTCCCAACGAACAGATCCTTCAATACCTTGCAACACATGACCTGCCCACCAATTTCGAGCATCTGACCGACCCCATTATTGCTGCCCGTGATTCCGACATCCTATACACGGATGTATGGGTAAGCATGGGTTGTGAAGAAGAGGCTGAGCAACGCAAGCGTATGATGTCTCCTTTCCAAGTCACGGACGCCATTCTTCAAGCCTCAAAACCCGGTGCGCTATTTATGCACTGCATGCCCACTCACCCCGGGGAAGAAGTTTCTGAATCTGTTCTCACCTCCCCTCAAGCCATCCTTTTTGATCAGGCGGAAAATCGTCTTCACATTCAGAAGGCTATCCTTCGTCAACTCACTCAATCCTGAATTGATCATTCTTAACCTATGAAAATCATACTCGCATATTCCGGAGGGCTCGACACCTCCGTGCTTGTCCACTGGTACGCCAACTCCCAAAACGCGGAGGTCGTAACCTACTGTGCCGATGTCGGGCAGGAAGAGGAACTCGACGGGCTCCAGGAAAAAGCCCTTGCCACTGGAGCCACCGCTCATCGCACACTCGATCTGGTCGACGAATTTGCCAAGGAATTCATTTATCCAATGGTTCGTGGAAATGCGATTTATGAATCCCAGTATTTACTGGGCACCTCGATCGCACGTCCCTTGATCGCAAAAGCACAGATTGAAATCGCACGTGAGTTCGGAGCAACCGCCGTTGCCCATGGTGCTACCGGCAAGGGAAATGATCAGTGCCGTTTCGAGCTCACCTTTTCCGCACTGGCTCCCGATCTCGAAATTCTCGCACCTTGGCGCGATGCCAATTTCCGCAATACTTTCCCGGGCCGCCAGCAAATGATTGAATATTGTAGGGAGCACGGGATCGATGTCGAAGCCAGTGCTTCCAAGCCTTACTCCATGGACCGCAACCTGTGGCACATTTCCTATGAAGCCGGAATTCTGGAAGATCCATGGTTTGATCCCACAACTCCCGACAACCGGGAAATGTACAAACTCACCGTTGATCCCGAGCTCGCACCTGATGAACCACAATACATCGAACTCGATTTCCAACAGGGCGACTGCGTGGCAATCGATGGAAAACCAGGCACCCCTTCCGAAATCGTAAAGAAACTGAATGAAATTGCAGGAAAGCATGGTATCGGACGGGTCGACCTCGTAGAAAACCGTTTTGTCGGAATGAAAAGTCGCGGAGTTTATGAAACCCCGGGTGGAACAATCCTTCTCAGTGCACATCGACAGCTGGAAACTCTAACTATGGATCGCGACCTCATGCATCTCCGAGACTCTCTAATTCCCCGCTACGCCGAACTAATTTATTACGGATTTTGGTATGCACCAGAAAGGGAAGCACTTCAGGCACTGATCGACGACAGCCAGAAAACCGTTTCCGGTATTGTCCGCTTAAAACTCTACAAAGGAAATATCACCACCGTTGGCCGAAAATCCGATCAATCCCTCTACGATATGGAAATTGCTTCTATGGACGATGATGAGAGCGATTACGCCCCTGAGGATGCTGGTGGATTTATACGTCTCCATGCCCTCCGGCTAAAGGAGCGAGCACGAAAGCAGGGATATTCCGTTTAATTTTATCAGGATGCGCCTCTTCATTATCGATAACTACGATTCCTTTACCTACAACATAGTTCAGTACTTTGGCGAGTTGGGAGCGGAACAGGAAGTGGTGCGCAATGACGCCATAGGTATTGAAGATCTCAAACTCGAAACTTTCGACGGACTGGTCATCTCACCTGGACCTTGCGATCCCGACAAGGCGGGAATCAGCCTCCAGGCAATCAAACGCTGGGCAGGAAAAATCCCCTTGCTTGGAGTCTGCCTAGGCCACCAGTCAATCGGACAGGCCTTTGGCGGAAAAATCATCGGAGCCAATAAACTGATGCATGGCAAGACATCCAGCATCAATCACGACGAAAAAGATCTTTTTAAGGATATGGCTCAGGAATTTCCTGCCACCCGATACCACTCTTTGGTCATCGAACGTGAGACGATACCTGACTGCCTGGAAATCTCGGCAACATCCGAGGATAATGAGATAATGGGAATCCGTCATCGCAAACTCCCAGTCTGGGGCGTTCAGTTCCATCCGGAGTCCCTCGCAACAGAAAATGGAATTATAATCTTGAAGAACTTCCTCGAACTCTGCTAAGACAAAGATGTGGTATATGGAATCCTACGAAATAAATGCGTTGTCCTAAGTGTTCGTCAGAAGAATTGAAGGTTCTTGAGACAAGGGCGGATAAGGTCGCCTCAACTCGTCGCCGGCGAGAATGCCTTCATTGCAATCATCGCTTTTCCACTATCGAAGAGGTCCTGCGGGAGGACTTAGCTGTGGTCAAGCGAGACGGTCGGCGGGAAAGTTTTGATCGCACCAAGCTGGCAATGGGTCTGCGCCGTGCAATTGCAAAACGACCTATCGATGCGGAACAAATCAACGCCTTGCTTTCGGATACTCTACGTCGTATTGAAAATGAATTCGACAACGAGGTGCCCAGTCGTGCGATTGCGGATGCAATCATGCAACGCCTGCGCAAGGTTGATGCGATCGCGTGGCTGCGATACGCCAGTTTCTACCAGGATTTCCATGGGCTTTCTCGTTTTGCCGAGGAGGTCATAAACTTGGGTGTGGGGGATACTGGTGGGGAAGACGACGACTAAGCGGGACGATTATACAAGGCTTCAGAACCTGAACGCCTTGTTCTCGGTTATCGGGAGTGTTTCCACTCAGGAGGAGACCGTACAGCTTCAGCGTACCCTCTCCTTTATGCGGGAGAATGACGACTTGCAGGGCAAAATGTCCAACCGTTCCTTCGAGCATTGTATCGAACAGGTCGTACGCTTTCATTTTCCCAACGACAGAAATTTTCACTACACCCACTGGAATGCACGTTGCCACACCATCGAACCCCTCTGGGTCCATTCATCCGTTCTTGAATTTATTCAATCTTTCAAAACTTCCATGCGGGGAATGATCTTGGTATCCGGAATTCGGGAAACCCTATCTACTGGTCGTCGATGGACTGCCCGCAAAGAAAAAGAGTATCAGGAACTTCGCTCCTACATTGAAGATTTGGTTGTGCGAAATGCCAGACCCGATCAAGACCTATCCGTCCTATTTTTTTGAAGCTAAATTTTAAGTTTCACGGCTGGGTTTCAGGATAGCTACCCAAAATTCGATGGTACGGACAGGCATCCGAAACTTCATTCAACGCGTTACGAATGTCATCGTCCTCCTCATGCCCTAGAAAATCGACAAAGAAGAAATAATCCCAGGTCTTACGCTTACTCGGACGGGACTCGATCTTACAAAGATTGATCCCGCGTGAGGAAAATGGATTAAGCGAGGATTGCAACGCTCCCACCTGATCCGGCAGGGAAAGAACAAGACTGGTACGATAGGACACTCCATCCCTTTTGCCGGAGGGGTTGCGACTGACTACGAGAAATCGGGTAACATTGTCCTTACGATCCTGAATTCCGCTATCAAGCATGGGTACGCCATGGGCCTCACCGGCAATTTTCCCTGCAATGGCAGCAATACCCTCCCCTTCGGCCGATTCGCGCACAGCTTCCGCTGTGCTTGCCACGGGTACGAGCCGGGCATTGGGTAGATTACGCCGCAACCATTCCCCACACTGAGCAAGAGCTTGGTCCTTGGAGCGAACTTCCACAATTTTATCAAGCGAACTGGGACTAAAAAGACAATGTTCGATTTTTAAATAGACCTGGGCGATGATAGTGAGTTCCGTATCAACCAACAGATCGAGTGAGCGATTGACCGCTCCTTCGGTTGAATTTTCAATGGGTACGACACCATAATCACACTCCCCTTTCTCCACGGCCTGAAAAACATCGGGAATATCAGGAAGGGAACGATAGCTAAGAGCGGATCCGAAATTAAGTATGGCCGCCTGATGAGTAAAGGTAGCTTCTGGTCCGAGATATCCAATCACCAAATCCTTTTCCAGGGCAATGGATGAGGAAATGACTTCCCGATAGATGGCTCGGAGGGAATCATTGGGAATGGAGCCTTCATTGAGCCCCTCAATTTTTTCAAACACCTGCTCCTCTCGGGATGGGTCATAAGGATCAACCCCCATCTCATGCTTGATCTTTCCAATCTCGGCAGCCGCACGCACACGCTTATTGAGCAGGCGGACCACCTGCTCATCGATCTCATCGATCTCGTCGCGCAAGGACTCTAATTCGGATTTTTCCAAAATAAATAGATTACATTCAGGCGGAACGAATAAGGTTTGTGTTCGCCTACTCCTATACAACCCGATATTGTGCTACGCTTCAATCCTAATTCAAATTTAACATGAGCAGTTGTAAACGTAACTTTTCATCCATTGTGGTCGATGGTAAGGACCGCGCACCCAATCGTTCCATGCTTCGGGCCGTTGGTTTTGAAGACGAAGACTTTGAAAAACCACAGGTCGCCGTATGTTCCGCCTGGAGTATGGTGACACCTTGTAATTCCCATCTGGATGAACTGGGCAAGTCATCAGTCGAAGGAGTTGATGGAGCTGGTGGCAAAGCCGTGCCTTTTGGTACCATCACTGTGTCTGACGGCATAAGTATGGGAACTCCCGGCATGCGCTATTCACTTGTTTCCCGCGAAGTGATTGCTGATTCGATCGAGACCGTGGTCGGTGCAGAGGGAATGGACGGATTGGTCGCCATTGGTGGGTGCGACAAGAATATGCCCGCCTGTGTGATGGCTCTTGCCCGTATGAACCGTCCCGGAATTTTTGTTTACGGTGGAACAATTCTCCCCGGTATTCACAAGGAAAAGAATCTCGATATCGTATCGGTATTCGAAGCGGTCGGTGCCCATGCATCCGGACAGATCGATGAGGAGGAACTCACCAATATCGAAAAGAAGGCAATTCCCGGACCAGGATCCTGTGGCGGAATGTACACTGCCAACACCATGTCCTCCGCCATAGAAGCTCTGGGTATGAGCCTACCAGACAGTTCCGCTCAACTCGCCGTATCCGATGATAAGAAAATTGATGCCAAGGATGCAGGTGCTGCTGTGGTCAACTTGATCGAAAAGGGTATCAAACCACGCGATATCATGACCCGCAAGGCTTTTGAAAATGCCATCACCGTAGTAATAACACTTGGTGGGTCCACCAATGCCGTGCTACACCTGCTTGCGATGGCTCATGCCGCGGATGTGGAACTTTCGCTCGATGACTTTACTGATATTGGAAAACATGTGCCCGTGCTTTGCGATCTAAAACCGAGCGGAAAATACAATATGTCCCACTTTGTGAGAATCGGTGGATTGCGCCCGCTTCTCAAAACTCTTTTGGAAGAGGGACTCTTACACGGGGACTGCATGACCGTGACCGGCAAGACACTTGCCGAAAATGTGGCCGATGCCGAACCCTATGCCCCATACCCTAGCGGACAGGATTTGGTTCGTCCGTTCAATGATCCGATCAAGCCGGACAGTCACCTCCGCATCCTTTACGGTAACCTCGCTTCAGATGGTGCCGTGGCCAAGATTACCGGTAAGGAAGGATTGAAATTTTCCGGCAGGGCAATCGTATACGAGTCGGAAGAAGCCTCTCTAAAGGGAATTCTTGGGGGTGAAGTAGAAGCTGGTCATGTTGTTGTGATCCGAAACGAAGGACCCGTGGGAGGTCCCGGTATGCGCGAGATGCTTTCACCAACCGGTGCAATTATGGGCAAGGGACTGGGCAAGAGAGTTGCACTGATTACCGACGGTCGATTCTCCGGAGGAAGCCATGGATTTGTGGTCGGTCATGTCACCCCGGAGGCAGCCGTGGGCGGATTGATCGGGCTGGTCCAAAACGGAGACCCGATAACCATCGATGCGGAAAACAATCAATTGACCCTCGGTTTACCTGCCGAAGAAATTGAACAAAGAAAATCATCCTGGACCCAACCCGAACCCAAAGAAAAACGTGGAGTCCTAGCCAAATATGCCAAACTGGTAAGCTCAGCGTCCATGGGTGCCATTACTGACGGAGATTAATTTCTTTATGAAACCCGAACTTTATTTATCCCATCCGGAAGCTGATTTCTGGGCAGATTTTTCATTTGTTGATTTTCCCGATGATTATTTATCATCCATGGAGAACAATATCTCATCCGCCCTGCAGGCAATGAAGGAACTGGAAGGTGGTGCCATCGCCAATCATGATGAGAACCGTATGGTCGGACACTACTGGCTGAGAAATGCCGATCTTGCTCCAAATGAAGAGTTGACTGCGGCGATTAGAGAAACACTGGCCAAAGTGAAAGAGGTCGCCAATGCCGTTCATTCCCAAGCACTCAATTCCCTACATGGTCCATTTACCAATCTGCTCGTCATTGGTATTGGCGGTTCTGCCCTGGGCCCACAGTTTGTGGGCAAGGCGCTTGGGCATCCAAACACCGACAAATTACGGGTGCACTTCTTTGACAACACAGATCCTGACGGGATCGACCATACCCTCTCTGAAATCGGAGATTCCCTGAGCACCACCCTAGCATTGGTCATATCCAAATCCGGAGGAACGCCAGAGACCCGTAACGGTATGCTCGAAGCCGAAAATGCTTTTACGCGGAAAGGATTGGACTTTTCCAAGCATGCGATCGCCATAACCGGGGATGGAAGCAAGCTTCATCAATACTCACAGGAAAAAGG
>MDSZ01140181.1_pt1 | contig 11073 bp, 6 predicted proteins | sample 811201 | NCBI WGS metagenome assembly MDSZ01 (sample SAMN05326647, study PRJNA326480) | marine metagenome | isolation source: seawater | place: Indian Ocean: North | collected 2010 | reverse complement strand
TTTAATTCAACAGGTAATCCAGGTATGGCAACAGCTGGAAGTGGTGATGTGTTGACTGGAATAATAACATCATTTTTATCGCAAGGTTATGACTCTGAAGATGCATCTGTTTTGAGTGTTTATTTTCATGGATTATCAGGAGATATATCTAAAGAGAAGGTAGGGGAGTTATCTTTAAATGCTTCAGACTTACTAAGCAATATATCTGAAGCATTTAAACTATTTTAATAAAATAATTTTTTGTGTTTTATTGTGGCCTTCGCTATATAATTTTATAAAATATATTCCTGAAGGATAATCATTAGCCTCCCATTTTGTACTATGTAATGAAGCTGTTTGATAATCATTTATTAATGTCTCCACCTTTTGACCATAGATATCAAAGATTGATATATTGATATATCTGTAATCAGATATTAAATAATCAAAATAAACTGTAGGATTAAATGGATTTGGATAGGCAGGATATAAAATAAAGCTTTCTTGTAAAAAAGAATTATTAATACTAAGCCAATTAAAATTATCATATGGAATGCAATCATCCTCTACTGCTGGATACTGTATATCTATGGATGTAACTATATTTGAGTTGTTAAAGCAAACATCAGAATTAACACTATTAAAATTTAGGTATAAAAGTAACTCATCATGAGCTGGAATATTTTCACCTGTATTAATACCTCTTATAATGTTATTTTCAATAATAATATTAAATCCAAGCTGCTCACTACTTCCTCCATAAACAGAGATGCTATCAAGTCCAATTATCTCAAACTCAAATTCAGTAACATCATAGTCACAGTCTAAAATAATTTCTATAGTGTTCTGAAGAGTATCTATATCACCAAAATTTAAAAATCCAAGTGGACAATCAGCGATCATTGTATTTTCATTGTAATCAAATAAGAATTCTATACAGTTAAAGTTTGGTAATCCCTGATTGCATTCACCATTCCCTAGTTGATCTAAATAATTTTCTTCAATACATTCATTAGAGCAGTCTATGATTCCATTTTCACCAAAATTAGTTGTACATCCATCACCAATTCCATTTTCACCACCTCCATCATTATCATCTGAGTTCTGTGCACCTTCATCAATCCAGTTTGCTATAAAGTCTATTGTGCTTTGTTCAAGAGGCTCACCATTTTGTGGCATCTGATCACCAAATGGTGGGTTGCTTCCAAGCTTTTCTATGAGCAAGCTGTATGAACTATAATAAGGTATAACAATGGGTCCGTTTTGACTTGTTCCTTCCATCAAGTCATCATAAGATGTAAGATCCAGATTTCCCATATAATTTCCACCATTAGAATGGCAAGATATACAGTAATTATCAAAAATAGGTTGAATATCTTGGATGTAATCAATTGAACATTCATTCTCTTCACAAACTATTGAGCCATTTTCACATATGTATGTAGGGCCAGTGCCTTCACAAACTCCACACTCATCTATTAAAGCATCACCACCACATATGTCTAAGCAATCTACAATATTTCCATTACAATCACATTCGCCATCGGGGATTTCTTCTCCACAAGGACCACATTCTCCATCACAAGTTGTACCATCGCCATTTGGAATTCCACAACAGTCTGCGCATGATGTATTATCACCTTCACAAACTCCGCATTCATCTATTAAAGCATCACCACCACAATTTCCAAGGCAATCAATTTCTACAATACAATTTCCAAGGCAATCATAGTTTTCTTGAGGGTATTCACAGCTATTGTCTTCATCAGTTGCATTTGGATTAAAGTTACAGGCTGTAGGGTCTGTGCAACCTTCAATACAATCATTTGTAGGGTTCGCATCACAGTAGCCACAACTATCTGGTATTGCACCCTGTCCATCTGAACATTCACAGTTAAAATTGGCATACCAACAGCTGCCATCATCAATAATTGCATCAGGATTATAATTACATGCTACTGGATTCATACAACCCATAGATTCATCAGAAAAATTACAATTTTGAAATCCAGGAGACCCAAAGTTTTCTATGTCCTCATCATCTCCATCTTCACCATATAACAAATCACTCAAACAATTTGAATCAGCAGAAATCCAATTGATAGGGTCATTATTATCCAAAGAAGGATTATTTAATTCTAAAGCACGTCCTCTATTATCATTGCCAACAGGCCAGGCATCATCATATACTACATTATCAACTTCATTTCCATTACTATCTAAAAGTATAATTTCGTCTGAGCTAGTTCCAAGACTAATATCAGCCATTATAGAATTTTCAATATCCTCACCAGCATATAACTCATCACCATCAGCATTAAAAAATGGATCTTCTCCAGCTACAAGCAAGTATCCACCTGATGCAATAATACCATTCAAGTTTTCACCCATTAAAGTCCAACCTGTAAGATCAACATCATTATTACCAATGTTTGCTAACTCAATATAATCTGGTACAGATGTTCCAGAAGCGGATCTAAAGAAAAATTCATTGATTATAATATTCTCTGATTGGATTAAAATTAACTCATCAATAGCCATTAATAGATCCCCAAAAACTCCTGTTCCTGATGAAAAATATGGAACTGAATTAAATTCCAATTCTTCATGATTTTTCCAAATTTTTATAATAACAGGGTTTCCAAGAACTCCACCGTTCAAAACAGGCCCATTAAAATCAGACAAGTCAACAGACATAGTCGCAGAAATCTCTAATTGGCTTCCATCCCATATTCCAGCACCAACTAAAACGTCTCCATATGTCGGTTCAGTACAACCCTCCTGCGGAATGCATGATTCTATAACACCCACTCCATCAAATATGCCAATTTCATCACCAGGCTCTAAAGATGAGATTGATTCTTGTAAAATAATTAATTGAAATTCGCCAGTATCTGATAAATTTAAATCAAAATGAGGGGGTTCAGGCTCAATTAATTCTATATTAGATGCAGCTAGAATAAGATCTCCAAAATTACCATTGCCAGTACCCCAAGTTATAGTGGTATTGTATTCAATCTCTTCATTATTTTTCCAAACTTTTACCAATATTGAATTACCAGAAATTGCACCATTAAGTGTAGGGCCATTAAAATCAGATAAATCAACAGACATAATAGCTGAAATTTCTAATTGAGAGTTTGTCCATATTCCTGAACCGACAAGAACTTCTCCATAGATTGGTTCTATACATCCATCATCAGGATTACAGGTTTCTATAATACCATTGGTATCAAATATCCCTATTTCATCACCATAATCTAATGTTATAATACTATCCTCAAAAATAACTAGTTGAAATTCACCTGTTTCATTGAGTTCCACATTATAATTTTGACCTAGAACAAAACTGAATATTAGAAGATGAACAATTTTTTTCATGATACCCTCAATTTAATTAATTAGTTTATAACAGTAGTTAATTTACAATGTTTTTATAAAATAGTTATTTTTTTAAAATAAATGATAGTTTTGATTTGTTTGCATCATTTAACTTATTTACTTAACGCTGTTAGGAATTTGGTGAAAATCCAAAACTGTCGCGCAACTGTAATTCTTATTTCAAGATAAGTCAGATACTAACTGTATGATATTTTTCGCGGTTGAAAATATTATATCAATTAATCAAGCCGATAGAGGGGATTATGAAAAAAATATTATTAGTATTATTATCATTTTTATTAATTACATGTGATAATTCAGTAAGTTCAAATGATAGTGAGAATTCATCATGGGTTTTTATAGCAAATGAAGGTGGATTTAATTCATCAAATGGTACAGTCTCTATGATAGATCAATTTGATAATATCATTGAAACAGAAATTTTAGGAGATGTTGTTCAATCTGTAAAAGTATATAATGATAAATTAATTGTTCTAATAAATAATAATCAAAAAATCATTTATTTTGATATTAATAGTGATGGTATAAATAATCAACAAGAATTGATTATTGATGATAGCCCAAGAGAAATGGAAATTATTAATAATAAAGGTTATATAAGTACTTGGGACCCAGATTGGTTAGTTTATGGTACAACTCCTGGTAATGTTATAGTTTTAAATTTAGAAACTTATGAAATCGAAAATTCAATTGAGGTTGGAATTATGCCAGAAGGATTATTATACTCTCAAGGTTTTTTATGGGTTGCAAATAGTGGTGATTCAACATTAAGTAAAATAGATATAAATAATAATATAGTTGTTGAAAATGTTGAAATAGGTAGGGGACCACAAAATTTAATAGAACATGAAAGTAAAATATATGTTTCTAGAACATTTTATGATAATGAATATGATGAAAATGGATATTGGATAAATACGGTTACTACTCATGGATCATCAAAAATTGATAATGATCAGGTAATTATAAATAATTATGGAAACGGTGTAGTTTGTGGAGGTTCTGTTTTAAGTTATAATAATAATGTATATAGATCATTTTCAGGTGGAATATCACCTCTAAATGAAGATTTAAGTTTAGATGAATCCGCAAGGATAGGTAGCTATAATCAAAATGAAGTATATCATGTTGAGATTATAAATGATAATGTGTGGTTTAGTATTATCCCATTAGATGATTATGGTTATCCATCTAATGAAATTAGTGAGGTTAAAGTTTTAGATTCTAATGGTGATGAAATATCAAATTATACCGTTGGTATTAATCCGGGTGATTTTACTTACTGGGTAAGTAACTAAATATTTATAGTAATAAAAAAGGTCCTTAATTAAGGGCCTTTTTTATATTAGTTTAAAATTTTCATTCTAATTATTTAATATAATCTCTATCATAATTACAATATCAACGATATCTATTATTAAATCAGAATTGAGGTCAATTATATTTAATTGATTTATAGAAGGCTCAGTAGCACTAAAAATAATATCAATGGTTTCAACTATATCTAGAATATCAACTTCACAATCTGAAACTATATCTCCTAATATAATTTCATTAACTAAAAGATTTGTAATAATTAAATTATCCCATCCTATCTCAGTTGATTGTATATTACTAATAAATGTAGTGTCAGATACTATATTTTCTATATTTAGACTATCAGGTAGTAAATAATTAGTATGGTAACAAATAGTATCGTTTATAACTTCTATATTAGTTGGATTACTTAAAAAACCAAGTAATTCTATATTTAACAAAATTCCATCATATGGAGTATCTGATAAAAAATATGGATCAGAACTTATATATTCAGAGAAATTATTGGATGTTAATTTAAATAATGGATAGCTATTTTCGTAGGGACTTGTTTTTAAATAAACTGAACCATCATTTGTATTTATATCAGCTATTATTGATGATCCTATTTTATTGAAACTATAATTTAAAGAATCAACTGAATTGATATTGGCTGTATAAGCAGTATCTAAAGAATGCGAAACAAGATCATATTGAATGATTGTATTTCTTATTGAATCTATATTTTCTGCTAAAATATAAAAATATCTAAAACTCATTGATGTCCCAAAATTTAATTGATTTTCATTAGGAAATCTTATCATTTCAAACACATGATAATCTCGCTCATTCCAATTTGCATCTAAATTACCTGCATCACCAAATCTAAATACACTATTATTGGTATTTGTAGTAATTGGATGTGCCATTCCTAATGCTAATGACTGTCCTAAAGAATCATTTGACCATGCTACCCATCCACCAGTTTCATCTGTTTGGACTATAGGGCCATTACCATAAATAGCTTCAGCTTCTTCAAATGAATTATCAGAATTGGAAATGAAAAAGTGATTTAAATTTGAAGCCCTTACACCACCCCAAGGTACATTCAAAAAAGAAATATTATCTTGTCCAAAATTATAAATCATATTATCAATTTGAATAATCCCCTTACCCAAATTTTTATATCTAGTATAGTATAGTATATTAGATTTGTAATTTGTATTTTCATTATCTTCTGTATGAGCTTGTTGTCCCCAATTAACTATAGAATATGATTGATCATAATCATTATAGTGTTCAGAAACAATAGGAGAATAAAATGGTTGAATTTGATCAGGTGTTTTTAAATAAACTCCAGATTGATGTATGAAATATGATGAGTCGGGTGGATTGTTTAATTGTCCATCAACAGTTACAATTTGCCATACTTCATCTACCCATGGAGCATAAGAAGTTCCTCCACCGTATGTATCTTCAACCCAGTTAGGATGTCTCCATTGAGGAGGAATTGATTCCCCAAAAGATCCTTTGAATGAATAAATTTGTCCACCTTTACCAATTCTAAGATCATAGTTTTTTGAACTATCTAACTCATTTATATATTCTAATCTTGAATGAAAAACTAAATTTTCATTAAAGTCTAATGACCAATTAGAATTTGATGAATTAAAATTGGTTGTGAAATTAAATTGATTATTGTCTGAAATATTTAAATTAGTGTTAAACAATAAATTCGATAGCAAGCTATCTACATTTTGATTAAAAGTTATGTTAAATAATATGCAGTATTTTAAGAGAATTTTTATCATTATTATTTGTTTTTAATAAAAACCCCTTCAAAGAAGGGGTTTGTTGTGGGCCCTCAGGGACTCGAACCCCGGACCAATGGATTATGAGTCCACTGCTCTAACCAGCTGAGCTAAGGGCCCTAGAAATATATAATTTCAAAGCCCACAAATTTAGCGAGAATAAGAAGAGTATAACAATACCGATTTATAAAAAAATTTAATAACCAGTTTCAACAAACTCAGCTTCATGGTTGGGCAGTGAGTAGATGTAAGCATCATTATCATTTCCACTTTGATCTGAAATAGTGTATCCATAATTTTCAAATTGTAGTAAACTAATCATTTCATCAATAAGTGGGTCACCATATTGAGATATAACTTGATCAGGGTAGTTATAATGATATGTTATTAAAGATGTGATACTCCAACAATCAAATTTTTCATCTGATTGATAATTGCACACACAGTTGTTATAACCCTTTTCAGTTATAAATTCTGTATTTGTTAAATCATCAATTTCCTGATAATGAGTGTTTGTATTATCCCAATTATCTATAATTAAGCATTCTGTTATATTATCATTATTTGGATCAATTAATATTTTTTCTCCCCAAACATCTGTAGATACCAAGCTAGTATCAATATCTGTATATAAAGAAGAAAAATAAAAAATATTAGAGAGTGGCTTTTTCCAAATTCTAATTTCATCAAAATTACCTGACCAAAAATTTGTTGGTTCAGATGAATAATTTTTAAATCCTTTGGAGCCAACAAAAATGTCATTTCCTGATAATTCTAAGTTATTATTAATAGGAACTTTATCAATATATAATCCATCTATATAGACTTCTAGTTCAAGGTTGTCAAAAGCGAAAGCAATATAATAAAATCTTTCTTCATCTGCCCAATTTAATCCATCTACCTCTATTTCATAGAAATTAGAATTATTATAATATATTCTTAAAGCATTTGGTTTGTTTATATTTTGAAAAACACCAAGCTCAATTTCATTCGAGTCATTGCCTATCATAAACAAAGCTGGAGAATCAGTAGAATTGATGATTTTATTTGATAGCCAAAATTCTATAGTAAACGCACCTTCTTCTAAGATATCAAGAGAATTTTCATCAATAAAGAGTTGACCTCTATTGTCTATTTGTATCCATGAACCACCATCCAAAAAAATTGAATCATACTCTATTTTAGCTGAATTGATATAGTCACTGCATTGAAGACTTAAAAAACATATAAAAAAAAGAATTATTCTCATGGTTGAGTTATCCCATGTATATCATTAGTGCTCTTTGAATACCTGCCATAGATATTAGTTATCTTAAGCATATAATACCAAGATGTAGATGATCCAACATTATTTCTATCTTCAAAGTATGTTACGCTAGGGTCAAAGATAGTTACTAGTTTTGTATGATTATCATTATCATTTACATTTGCTGAAGTACCTCTCCAAATATCAATAGTATATAATAAATTTGGATTTATAATCTCATCCCATTCAATGACTATTTTATCTGAAAAATTATTACTAGCATTGATATTAGTAATTGATTCTGCTGATTCACTAAATGTTGTTTTAATTGTACTGTTACGATATAAACCATCAGTGTCAAATGTGGTTATAATATAACTAAAATAAATCATATCTTCAGGTTCATCAGTATATGATGATGTAGATTGATTATATAAAGTGTCAATACTTACACAGTTATTATTAAATAAACTTAAGTTATTTAAGGTATTACAAGAATCAGGATTAACATAATCTAAAGGCATACTAGGATCGATAGATCTATAGATAACATATTTATCAAAATTGGGTTCAGTTGAAGGTTCCCAACTTAAATCATATGTAAATGTTCCATCTACAGAATAATTTAGATTAGATATTGGTTCAACATCTCTAGTGTATACTTGAATTGAATCTAATGCAATAATGTTATCTGAATCATCATATATAGAAAAATGTACTTCAGAAAATTTGCCTTGCAATAATTCTATTTCAAAATTACTTATAGAAGAGTCAGATAGTTGAATCTCATTATTGTTATGTGAAATCATGTAATAATTAAAATTAGAGTAACCTTGATAAGGTACCCAGTTGATTGATGATCTAGTTTTGTAGATACCTGAATCAGTTCTAGAAAGATTTATTTTATAATCTAAATCCCAATTTCCAACCTTGTTACTAATAAATGAATTAGTATCTTGGCAAGAGAAGATCATAAAACATAAAATATATAAATAACTAGTTTTGTTCATATTTAGTATATTTTAATTTAATATTAGAAATTGATTTTTGAATATTACTAATTTCAATAATTATTGAATTCATTTGTTCACTAGTTGATTGATTTAATTTTTCACGCAATATTTTTTGTTTAGTTTTTAAAAATATCTCTTCCATTCTTTTCAAGCACTCTATTGCTGCTTTAATAGAAAGATTTTTTTTCTCTAAATCAAAAACCAATAAAGAAAATTTTTCTCTATGTGATGATTTTTTTATACCATCCATAACAATATTAATATCAGGTAAATGATCTGAATGCAAATGAATAAAAATTTCATTAAAAATTACTTTTATAGCATCTGAAATTATCCAATTCTGATCAATATTTTTAAATATAAATAATCGTGTTTTATTATCTTCAGAAAAACATAATTGAATTAATTCATCTTCTAATAAATTATATTGTTGGGTATTAGTTGGAATAGGTTTTGTCTCAAATTTTGGTGCAAATTTCTTTTTGGTATTCATTTTGTTCATCGATTCAAACAATGTACTTTCATTCAATTTTGAAACTTTGGCAACTGATTTAACAGATAAGTCCCTATGAATTGGATCATTTATTAATGAAATTTCATTAAGCATAGTATTTACAAGATTTACTAAAGCATTTGATGAATCATCAATTCGTTTTGAATGATTATATTGAAATTCAAAAAGATTAACACTATTACTAATTGCATCTTTTAAAGGCCCAGGACCCTCTTTCTGTATCCAATCATCTGGATCTTCACCTTCAGGGATAAGTACTATTTCAGGATTAAACCCATTTTTTAATAAAACATATCCTGCACGAATAGCTGCATTTTGACCGGCATTATCTCCATCATAAGCAATTTTAACATTTTTAACATATTTATTTAATTCTGTTGCATGATTATCTGTAAATGAGGTTCCTGAAGCAGCGACTACATTTTTTATACCATTTTGATATAATTGGATTAAATCAAGATAACCTTCAACTACTATCGCAGTATTTTCTTTAGATAAAAAATCTTTAGTTTTAGATAAACCATAAAGAATATTACTTTTATTATAAATTAATGTTTCTGATGAATTGACATATTTTGCAGGGTCATCACTATCAAAGACTCTTCCACCAAAAGCAATAATTTTATTATTTCTATCAGCGATAGGAAACATAATACGATTCCTGAAACGATCATAATAACCTTTTTTACCATTTATAAACAAACCTGATTGAACCATAGATTCTGATGAAAACTTTAGTTTTCTAATTTTATCTAACAATGATGACCAATTATCAGGACTGAATCCTAATTTAAAATCTTTAATTGTATCATTATTTATTCCTCGTGAGTTTAGATATTTAATGATATTTTGTCCTTTGGTTGATTGCAAGTTATCATTATAAAAATTTGCTGCAATTAAATGAATTTCAAATAATTGAGAAAACAATTTATTTGATTTATTTGTATTTAAATCAATTTCAATATTATATTTTTCTGCAAGAAATTTTATAGCTTCTATAAACTCTAATTTTTCAATAGCCATAACAAAGTTTATACTACCTCCACCAGCACCACACCCAAAACATTTATAAATTTGTTTGTTTGGATTAACAGCAAATGAAGGCGTTTTTTCCATATGAAAAGGACAAATGCCAAAATAGTTATGACCTCTTTGTTTTAATTGTACATATTGACTAATTATATCAATAATATCAATATTACTTCTAATATGTTCTATTGTTTGTTCAGCTATTCTTGCCATAGATAATATTTAATCTAATTTTTAAATTCAATAATTGTAACTCCTGTACCACCATTTTCTGGTTTAGCATAGTTAAATGACTTTATAAATTTAACATTTTTTAATTCTTCATGTATTGAAGTTTGTAATGCTCCAGTTCCTTTGCCATGAATAATATGAATAAACGACATCCCAGAAACATATGTTTGATCTAAAAAAAGTTTAACCTTTTCAATTGCTTCATCTACTCGATTCCCTCTAAGATCAATTTTAAAACTATTTGGCTTAGACACATTAAATTTAGATATATTTTTAGTGATTTTTTTAGGTTGCTTTTTTTCTTTGTTAATAAAAATTTTGTTTATATTGAGCTTTAATCTTTTACCTTTTACATCTACAACTACATTAGTTTTATTACTATCTATTTCTACAATCGTACCTGATGTATTAAAATCGGGTATAGAAACAATTTCATTTAATTTTATATCACTTTTATTAATTTTTTTATAAACTATAGGTGATTTTTTAGAAATTTGATCAAGTTTTTGTGAAATGAAAGTTTTAGCTTTTTTTATACTTTGGGTTGAAGCA
>MDSZ01007503.1_pt1 | contig 11073 bp, 9 predicted proteins | sample 811201 | NCBI WGS metagenome assembly MDSZ01 (sample SAMN05326647, study PRJNA326480) | marine metagenome | isolation source: seawater | place: Indian Ocean: North | collected 2010 | reverse complement strand
TTACAACTCATAATTTTTTATGTTTAATAGTTTAAGTTTAAAAGTAATTATATTTGGTTTTATTTTTACATTTTTTTCCAGCTTTGGACAGAGTTTTTTTTTAGGATTATTTAATTCGAGCATTAGAGAAACACTTTCTATCACTCAGGGACAATTTGGATCAATTTATGCTTCAGCTACTCTTCTCAGTAGTTTTTTATTAATATGGGTTGGAAAAAAAATTGATGATATCAATATATTTAAATTTGCTTTTTTTGTAACAATTCTTTTATCTTTCTCTTGTTTTTTCTTTTCTAAAATTTCATCAGCCATTTTCTTATTTTTTGCAATTTTTTTGATGAGATTTTCAGGTCAAGGAATGATGTCGCATACTGCAACAACCACAATTTCAAGGTATTTCACAAAATCAAGAGGTAAAGCTCTTAGCACAGGTTGGTTTGGACTCTCTACTGCTGAATTTATCCTGCCTGTTTTAATTGTTTATTTATTAACAATTACCTCATGGCAAAATATATGGATATCAATTTCAATTTTAGTTTTGTTATTTTTGCCATTAATATCTTTTAATTTAATTAAAAATTTGAATTTTGATTCAAGAGAAGAAACATCTAAAAAAGAATTTACAGAAAATATAAAACAATGGAATAGAATTGAAGTTCTTAAAGACTACAGATTTTATATTATATGTTTGAATATGTTAGCAATGCCATGGATTGCAACAGGAGTTTTTGTTTATCAATCATTTATAACAGAGTCTAAACAGTGGGGTACATTTGTTATCGCTCAATCATTCATGGCTTATTCAATTTTATCAGTCTTAACATTACTTATATCTGGGTTTTTAATTGACAAATATACCAGTAGAAAATTATTAATTTTTATGAATATACCTTTACTTTTATCAACCTTAGTTTTGTATTATTTTAATATTTCTTTGTCGGCTTTTTTATTTTTAGGTTTAATAGGTATTTCTAACGGATTTGCTAACGTATTGGGATCATCAACTTGGGCTGAAATTTATGGTGTGAAATATATTGGCTCTATAAAAGCTTTAACAACTGCGTTAATGGTTTTCTCTACTGCGATTGGCACAGCTCTATTTGGTTTATTAATTGATAATGGGTTTTCAATTGAACAAATAGGCCTTATCTCATTTTTATATGTAGCTATATCTTTAATTTTACTATTTTTTGTGAGAAACAAGCTAAATCCAGAATATATATAAAAAAAATCCTCTTGATTTTTACTGCTTCACTGTATAGATACTGCGCATGGCTAGAGTAACTGTAGAAGATTGTATTGACAAAGTAGAGAGCCCTTACGAATTAGTGTTGGTAGCAAAAGAGAGAGCTACTCAATTAAATTCTGGAGTCGAACCTACTTTAGATAGAGATAATGATAAAAATACAGTTATTGCTTTAAGAGAAATCGCTGACGAAAATATCAAAGTTCAAGAATTAACAGAAAGTGCTGTTTATAAATTAAGAAAACATGTTGAACAGGTTGATGATGGGACTGAGGAAGATGATGAAGTTGGTGATGATTTTGAAAGTTTGTATAAAGGTGAAATTTCAAAGAGTGGTGCACCGATTTTACCCTCAAAAAGAGCTAGAAAGGCTCCAGAAAAAATTCAAGTATCTAAAGATGATTTAGCAGAATTATCTCAAACAGCACAGCCTGAAGTGGATACATCCTCTTCAGACGAAGATAATCAACAAGAAGTTTCTCTTGATGAGGTTTCTGAAAGTGAAAATCAAAAATCAGAAGAAACTGAAACTTCAAATTCTTAATAAAATATTGTAAAGTTAAAAAATGAACAGAACAGTGTCTGTAGCTCCAATGATGGATTGTACAGATCGTCATGAAAGATATTTTTTAAGGCTAATTTCTAAAAATACACTCTTATATACGGAGATGATTGTTGATGAGGCGATAAATAGAGGTGATAAAAAAAAATTATTAGAATTCAATTTAAATGAAAAACCTGTTGCTCTACAAATTGGAGGATCATCACCAAAATTGTTAGCTAATGCATCTAAAATAGGTGAAGACTTTGGTTATGATGAAATAAATTTAAACTTAGGTTGTCCAAGCAAAAAAGTTGAAAAAAATAGATTTGGAGCGTGTTTAATGAAGGAACCAGATTTAGTTGCAGATTGCTTAAGTAAAATGCAATCAGTAACAAATCTTCCTATTACTATAAAAACAAGAATTGGATATGACAATGTAGAGGATTATGAAAATTTTCATAAATTTATATCATCTTTAAGGTCAACTGGAGTAAAAACTTTTATTATTCATGCTAGAAAAGCAATGTTAGGTAAATTTACTCCTAAACAAAATTTAAACATACCACCTCTAAAATATGATTATGTCTATAATCTAAAAAAAGACTTTCCTAATGAAGAAATTATAATTAATGGTGGAATAACATCAGTCGATGAAATTAAAAGTCATCTTAAGAAAACGAATGGTGTTATGATTGGTAGAGCAGCTTACCATACGCCGTATTTTCTTGCAGAAATTGAAAAAGAAATTTTCAATAACAAAGACATACCTAGCAGACAAGAAATAATCGAAAATTTAATGCCATATGTGAAGCAGGAATTAAAAAAAGGAACAAGATTAAATCAGATTATGAGACATACCTTAGGTTTATTTCATGGACAGTCCGGTGCTAGTTATTGGAAAAGATATTTAAGTGAAAATATGTGTGTACGAGATGCAGATATACAAAAAATAAATCACATTATGGATAAGATTAAATATAATAATGTCGAAAGAGTAGTAGGTTAATCTGTTTAACACAATTCTATCAAACCAGTATTTTTTATATATACTTTTAATGATTGCTACAGCATTTCCTGTAGGTTTTTTTGCAGGATTATTTGGTATAGGAGGTGGTTTAATTACAGTCCCTTTTCTTTTTTTTATATTTGAGGCTTTAGGTGTTGATAAGGATTATTTAATGCATTTAGCAGTTGGAACTTCATTTGCAATTATAATTCCTACCTCAATAGTTTCTGTTTACACACACAATAAACATAAGTCTGTAGACCCAAATATCATTAAGACGTATGGTATATTTGTTATAATAGGTGTGTTACTTGGAACAACTTTTGCTGCAATAATGAAAACAAAATCATTAGTTATTTTTTTTACTATGGTTGTGTTTTTTTTAGGAACGTATTTACTTATCAATTCCAATCAACAAAAAATAAGTAAAAAAAAATTTAAATTACATTTCCGTATAATTTTTGGATTAATCTCAGGTTTTATTTCAGCACCAATGGGAATAGGTGGAGCTGTAATGAATGTTCCTATTTTGAAATATTTTGGATATTCAATTAAAAAGGCCATTGGAAGTGCAGCTACAATTGGTTTTATAATAGCTTTTTGTGGTGCAATTGGTTTTTGTTATTCAGGAACGATATTAAATGTAAAATTACCTTTAAGTATTGGATTTATAAATATACCCGCATTTCTGATATTTATTCCAATCACAATGTTTATGGCAAAGGTTGGTGCAACCAAAGCTCATAAAATGGATAAAGTTAAACTTCAGGTTTTTTTTGGAATTTTTTTATATGTGGTAGGAACAATTTTTATTTATAGATACTCAAGTCTTTAAAAAAAACAGGGCGGTTTCAGTCTCCCTCTACCGCCCATAATTTATTAGTAAATGATTCTTTAAATAAATCATAACACGTAAAAATTGTATTTTTTTTAATGTTAATAAAATTATTAGTCCGTATCTCAAAAAAACATAGTTTTTTGAGCTCAATTTAAACACCTTAAATTTTATTAATTATTATTAAATTGTTAAATTTTTGCGTGAAAAAAATAAAAAAAAAAGAATTAAAAAAGAATACTTTTTTATTACCAAAAAAAATAAGTTTTAAATCTCTTAAGTCATTTACTGACAAAACAATAAAAGATTCAAAAAAAAAACTTCATGACTTTGTTAAAGATTATCAAAAACAAAAAATTAAAGACAAAATCAAGTATGAAAAAAGATTAAAAGAAGAAAAAAAAAGAGAAATGATAAGGGAGCAAAGACAATTAGAAAAAGAAAAATTAGAAAAGTTGAAGGCTGAAAAAATTCAAATAATAAAACAAAAAAAACTAGTTACTGATAATGAAAAACAATTAAGAAAAAACGAGGAAATCAGAAAGAAACTTGAATCTAAAAGACTAAAAATTGAACAACAAAAAATTAAGGATGAAGAAGCAAAAAAGATAAGAGAAGATGCGCGAAAATTAAAAGAAGAGGAACTTAGAATGAAAGTCCTTGAAAGACAAAGAGTTCGTGAAGAAAAAATAAGAATTAAAGAGGAACAAATTAGATTAAAGGAATTAGAAAGAGAAAAAATAAGAGAAGAAAAAGAAAAAGATAGAATAGAACGAGAAAGATTAAAAGATATTGAAAAACAAAAAAGATTAGATGAAGAACAAAGAATTAGAGAAGCATCAAGAAAACTTAAATATGAGGAAGAAAAATTAAGAGAGACTGAAAATAGGCTAAGGCAATTAGAAATTAATAGACAAAAAGAATTAAGGGAACAATTATTAAAAGAACAAGCGGAACAAAGAGAAAAAGAAGAGGAAATCCGTTTTAAAGAGGAAAAAATTAAGGCTGCTGAAAAAGAAAAATTACAAAGAGAAAAAGATGAGAGAGAAAGACAAGAGGAAATGAGAAAAGAAGAGGAAAAAAGAAAAATAATAGAGGAAGAAAAAGTTAAAGTTTTACAAGAAAAAATTGAAGAGGAAAAAAGAATTGAAGAAGAAAATAAAAGAATTGAAGATTGGGAAAAGAAATTTGATGAGGAGCAGAAAAAAAAAGAAGAAGAGCTAATAAGAAGATTTTATAGTGATGAAGAAAAAGCTAGAGACGCTAATCAAATTTCTGAAAATCAGTCTCAAAACAATCAATCAAATAATGATGAAGAAAGTAAGAATAATTAATTATATTTTTTGATCATATTCTCCAATTTTTCCAGTTTTTTGAAGTAACTGATCTATGAATTGAAAAATTTTTAATTTTCTATCGTTTGATGTAGGACTTTCAATTACAACTACTAAAGATGGTTTATTTGAAGAGGCTCTTATTAAACCCCATGAACCATCTTCAAATGAAAATCTTATACCATTGACAGTCAAAATTTCTTTTATTTCTTGATTATCAATTTTTATATTGTCATCTTTAATCTTTTTAATATTACTTATTATACTTTCTACAACTTCATATTTTTCAGAGTCTTTACAATATGGTGCCATTGTAGGAGATTGATAAGTTTTTGGAAGTTCATCTATTATTTCATTCATCTTTTTATTTTGTTTAGATAATAAATGACAAACTTGTATGGCTGAATTAATACCGTCATCGTAACCATAACCTAAAGGTTGATTAAAGAAAAAATGGCCACTCTTTTCAAAACCCGCTAAAGCTTTTTCAGCATTTACTTTTCTCTTTATATGTGAATGTCCAGTTTTCCAATAAATAGTTTTACAATTATTTTTTTTTAATATTTCATCATTTATAAATAAACCGGTTGATTTTACATCTATTACAAATTTAGAATTTTTATGTTCAGTGGATAGATTTCTTGCTATTAATAATCCAATTTTATCTGAAAAAATCTCATTTCCCTCATTGTCAACGACTCCAACTCTATCACCATCTCCATCAAAGCCAAACCCAATATCAGCGTTATTTTCTCTCACAGCTTTAGCAATTTCATGAAGCATTTCTAGATCTTCAGGATTTGGATTATACTTAGGAAAAGTCCAATCAAGATTACAATCTAATTCAATTACCTCACATCCTATCCCTCGTAAAATATCAGGTGCAAAAATTCCAGCTGTTCCATTACCACAAGCAACTATAGCTTTTATCTTTTTATTAATCTTATTTTTATTTATTAAATCTTTTTTATATATTTTTTGGAAATCCTTAATTTCTTTCTCTTGTCCTTCGCCTTTAATAAAATTCATATTTAAAGTTATATCTTTCAGTTCTTTCATTTCTGTAGGTGCGTGGGTTAAACCTTTTGTAATACCCATTTTAACACCAGTCCAACCGTTTTCATTATGACTTGCTGTAACCATTGCAACAGCATCAGCATTTAAATTAAATTGTGCGAAATAAACCATAGGTGATAAAGATAGACCTATATCTTCGACAAAACATCCAGTTGATATTAAACCTTTTTTGAGTGCAGTTTTTATTTCTTCACTGTACGATCTATAGTCATGTCCAACTATTACTCTTGGATTATCTAGTTTGGTATGTTTTATAATTTGAGAACCTAAGCCTTTTCCAAGATTTATGATTCCCTCTTTATTGATATCCTTCTTGTATAGCCATCGTGCGTCATATTCTCTAAATCCATAAGGATCTAATTTTAATGATTGATTCATGCTGTTAATTACTTACCTTTTTTTCAATTTTATAGTTGAATTATTTTGTCATTGTTCTATAAATGTTCTGTTGATTTACTGTTTATATAGTATATTAATGACTGGCGTATACAACATGTAGTTGTTTTCGTAAAAATAACAAAATATAATACATAATTATGAACAAGATTCTATCTCAGGCCCTAAAGAAAGCTGTCTCCGAATATAGCCCTGAGATTAATGAATCAGCTAAAGACAATAGACCTGATCTATTTTCATTAAATAACGAAACTGAACTTTTTCAAAATGAAAAAGGTATAATCATTAAAATTGATCGTTCAAAAGATGTTAATTTAACTGATTTTGGTAAGGCTACTTTGAAAGATAGATACTTGGGTCACAATGAGTCTTTTCAAGATCTATTTGCAAGAGTGGCGAGTACTTATGCAGATGATAATCTACATGCACAAAGAATTTATAATTATATTAGTAATTTATGGTTTATGCCTGCAACTCCAGTTTTATCAAATGGTGGAACTAAAAGAGGTTTACCTATTTCTTGTTTTTTAAATGAAGCCTCAGATAGTTTGGGTGGTATACTTGATCTTTGGAGTGAAAATGTATGGTTGGCAGCAAAGGGAGGTGGAATAGGAAGTTACTGGGGTAACTTAAGATCTATAGGAGAAAAAATTGGTAGAGTCGGTAAAACTTCAGGTATAATTCCATTCATCAAAGTAATGGATTCATTAACAATGGCCATAAGCCAAGGATCTTTACGAAGAGGTTCAGCAGCTTGTTATCTTCCGATTGATCATCCTGAAATTGAGGAGTTTATTGAAATGAGAAGACCAACAGGTGGAGATCCAAATAGAAAAGCTCTAAATCTTCATCATGGAGTATTAGTTTCAGATGCATTTATGCGAGCCGTTGAAACTGACGAACAATGGGCTTTAAAAAGTCCAGTAGATGGTTCTATTCAACAAACTATTTCAGCTAGAAATTTATGGATAAGACTATTGACAGCCAGAATTGAAACGGGTGAGCCATATATTATTTATATTGATACAGTTAATAGGCAAATACCACAACACCACAAGTTAGCAAACTTAACTGTTAAGACATCTAACTTATGTAGTGAAATAACTTTACCAACAGGTATTGATAAAGATGGTAACGACAGAACAGCTGTTTGTTGTTTATCTTCTTTAAATATTGAAAAATACGATGAATGGAAAGACGATGAGAATATGATTAATGATGTAATGAGATTTTTGGACAACGTTTTATCTGATTTCATTAATAAAGCCCCTGAACAATTTAAAGATGCAAAATATTCAGCAGAACGAGAAAGAAGTGTAGGTCTCGGTGTTATGGGTTTTCATTCATTTTTACAAAAAAATAGAATTCCAATGGAGTCGGTAATGGCAAAAGCCTGGAATAAAAAAATATTTAAGAATATTTTTGAAAAAGTTAATGAAGCTTCAAAAGACTTGGCAGATGAGAGAGGTGCTTGCCCAGATGCTGCGGAGTACGGATATAAAGAGAGATTTTCAAACAAAACTGCTATAGCACCAACAGCCTCAATTTCAATTATCTGCGGGGGTGCTTCTCCTGGAATAGAGCCAATAGCAGCTAATAGCTATACACATAAAACTTTATCTGGATCATTTAATGTAAGAAATAGATATTTGGAAGAAATATTAGAAAGTCATGGTAAGAATGATGATGAAACTTGGTCTACAATTACAACTAATCAAGGTTCAGTATCTCATTTAGATTTTTTGACTAATTTAGAAAAAGATGTTTTTAAAACTGCTTTTGAATTAAATCAAAATTGGATTATAGAGCTTAGTGGAGACAGAACACCTTTTATCTCTCAAGCACAATCAGTTAACTTGTTTTTACCAGCAGATGTTCACAAAAAAGAACTCCACAAGATTCATTTTGATGCATGGAAAAAAGGCTTAAAAAGCCTCTATTACTGTAGATCAAAATCAATTCAACGTGCTGAAAACATCAATGATGCTAAATCGACTGATGTTACTGCAAATGTATATAAAAGCAAAAATCAACAAAATGACCAACCAGAATACGAGGAGTGTTTATCATGTCAGTAGCTGAGAAAATAAAAGTTCAAAATAAAGAAATAATTCAACCAAAAAAAATGGGTCTTTTAGTAGAGAATCCTGTTTACAAGCCATTTAGATATCCCTGGTGTTATGATGCATGGTTAACGCAGCAAAGAATTCACTGGTTACCAGAAGAAGTTCCCCTAGGTGACGATGTAAGAGATTGGCAAAAAAATTTATCTCAACCGGAAAAAAACTTATTAACACAAATATTCAGATTTTTTACTCAAGCTGATGTTGAAGTTAATAATTGTTACCTAAGACATTACACAACTGTTTTTAAACCTACTGAGGTTTTGATGATGATGACGGCTTTTGCCGCAATGGAGACAGTTCATGTTGCAGCTTATTCTCATTTGTTGGATACAATTGGAATGCCAGAGTCAGAGTATTCAGCTTTCATGAAATACAAAGAGATGAAAGATAAATATGATTATATGCAAGGATTTAACGTAAACTCCAAAGAGGATATTGCTAAAACAGTTGCTGTTTTTAGTGCATTCACTGAAGGTCTTCAATTGTTTGCTAGTTTTGCAATTTTACTTAATTTTCCAAGACACAATAAGATGAAAGGAATGGGTCAAATTGTTACTTGGTCTGTTAGAGATGAAACACTTCATTGTAATTCTATGATAAGAATTTTTAGAGAATTTATAAAAGAGAATCCTGAAATTTGGACACCAAAACTAAAAAAAGAACTTTATGAAGCATGCCGAATAATTGTTGAACATGAAGATGCTTTTATAGATTTAGCTTTTGAAATGGGTCCTATGGAAGGCTTAACAGCGCAAGAAGTGAAAGATTATATTAGGTTCATAGCAAATAGAAGGTTAGACCAGCTCGGATTAGAGCCTATATACAAAGTAAATAAAAATCCTCTAACTTGGTTAGATACTATGTTGAATGCTGTAGAACATATGAACTTTTTTGAAGGTAGAGCAACAGAATATTCTAAAGCATCAACTCAAGGAACCTGGGCAGAAGCTTTTAGTTAATTTGAAGTATAAAAGATATTTTCGAAAAACCAGCCTTAAACAAAAAGGAGTTGGAGATTTTTTTTTAGAAGAAATAAAAAAGAAAAATCCAAAAATTTTTTTAGAGGTTGGTGTATTTCATGGAGTGACCGCCAGAAATGTATGTGAACTACTTTACAAAATTCATAAGGACGACTTCAAATATATAGGCTTGGATCTATTTGAGGAAAATGAAGAAAATAAAAAAGAAGTAATACCTAATACAAGTTTTTCAAATCCGTTTAAGACATTATACTTTAGATATATTAAAAAACAAAATCCATACAGCTTAGTTGCAGTCAAAGATCTTTTAAATAAATTTAAAAATAATGTAAATTTAATTAAAGGAAATTCTAATTTGATATTAAAAAAAATTGATATGACCAAAGTTGACTTTGTTTTTTTAGATGGTGGTCACGCATATGAAACTATTAAAAATGATTTAAAATGTTGCGTCGAAGTTATAGAATCTAATGGAACAGTTTTTTGTGATGACTATAATTTAGGTGGTCAAGCTCCAGAAGTTAAAGTTGCAATTGATGAATTTGTAAAAGAATATAGCTTTAATTGTGAAATATTGTGTGATGGAAGGTTTGCAAAAATTGAAAAATAATTATCTCTGATTTAACTCCAGAACTTTTCTGTGTTTGGGCCCACTATATTTTGAAAGTGGCCTAATTAACTTATTGGCAGCATGTTGTTCCATTATATGAGCTGACCAACCAGTTATTCTTGATATAACAAAAATTGGTGTGAAGAAATCGGTATCAAATCCCATTAGATGGTATGTGGGTCCAGTAGGATAATCGACGTTAGGATGAATATTTTTTCTTTTTATCATTACTTTTTCAACAATATCGTAAATTTTTTCAAATTTTTTATCCTTCTTGATTTTTGCAACTTTTCCAAAATATTTTCTCATTGTAGGAACTCTAGAGTCACCACTTTTATAAACTCTATGGCCAAAACCCATTACAACATCTTTATTATCTAAAGCATCATTAATCCATTTAAGAGCATTTTCAGGTTTTTTGATTTTATTCATCATATGCATTACCTCTTCATTTGCACCTCCATGCAATGGGCCCTTCAAACTAGCTATAGCTCCAGTAATTGCGCCATGAATGTCAGATAAACTGCTTGTAATTGTTCTTGCAGTAAATGTTGAGACGTTAAAACTATGTTCTGCATACAAAATTAAGGATACATCAAAAGCTTTTACAATTTCTTTTTGAGGGACTTTTCCAAAACACATATAAAAAAAGTTTTCTGCAAAAGTTAAATCTTTTTTAGGTTTTATTATCTTTTTACCTTTTCTAATCCTATAAAAGGCCGCTAAAGCTGTTGGTGTTTTAGCAAAAATTCTCAAAGCTTTTTTCATATTTGCTTGAGGAGAAGAGTCTTGTGTTTCTTTATCCTCCAAACCCATTACACTGACAACAGTTCTTGCAACATCCATTGGATGAGATTTTTTAGGCATATGTTTTATTATTTCATATAAATTTTTTGATAGTTCTCTATTTCCTCTTTCT
>MDSZ01232835.1_pt1 | contig 11074 bp, 6 predicted proteins | sample 811201 | NCBI WGS metagenome assembly MDSZ01 (sample SAMN05326647, study PRJNA326480) | marine metagenome | isolation source: seawater | place: Indian Ocean: North | collected 2010 | reverse complement strand
GCATTTGGCATGGATGTGAGCAAGTACAAACTCGAATCTGAGTAATCATGCGTCACGGAAAGAAATTCAACCACCTCGGCCGCAAGAGTGCACACCGCAAAGCGATGCTCTCCAACATGGCCTGCTCCTTGATTGAGCACAAGCGCATCACCACCACCGTGGCCAAGGCCAAAGAGCTGCGGAAGTTTGTGGAGCCCCTCGTGAACCGTTCCAAAGACGACACCACGCACAGCCGTCGCGTGTGCTTCAGCTACCTCGGAAGCAAGCATGCTGTGACCGAGTTGTTCCGCGAAGTGGGCCCCAAGGTGAGCACCCGCGAGGGCGGCTACACCCGCATCATTCGCACCGGCAACCGCTTGGGTGACAACGCTGAAATGTGTTTGATCGAGCTCGTCGATTTCAACGAAATCTACGGACGCGAAGAGAAGAAGAAGACCCGTCGTTCACGTCGTGGAGGTGCCAAGAAGGCGGCTCCTGCTGCGGAAGCTCCTGTTGTGGAGGATGCCGTGGTCGTGGAGGAAGTGGCGGAAGCCCCAGCAGAGGAGGCGCCAGCGGCTGAGGCCGCTGAGGAGGCTCCTGCAGCTGAAGCTGCGGAAGCTGCCGACGACGCACCAGCTGCCGAAGACGGCGCTGAAGAGAAGAAGGAGGACTGATTTCAGCTTCCTGAAGAAAAAAAGGGAGACCTGCGGGTCTCCCTTTTTTGTTGGAAGTTGGTGGTTTTCTGTGAATGAGTGGCTGATTCGAATCTGTATCTTCGCGGCATGATTGACAACCCCTTGCCTTCAGACGTTGCGGTGTTGGTCTTGGCCGATGGAACAGTGTTCCAGGGCAAAGCAGCCGGAAGCCGTGGCACCAGCTTCGGTGAAATTGCGTTCAACACCGGGATGTACGGCTACCAAGAAATCTTCACGGACCCCAGCTACCACAAGCAGATTGTGGTGATGGCGACCGCGCACATCGGGAACTACGGCGTGCATGAAGGGGAGACCGAATCTTCAGGGCCTCGCGTGGCGGGCGTTGTGGCACGCAATTTCTCGTCTGTGGCCAGCCGCCCAGGCGGCAGCGGCACCTTGCAAGATGATTTGGAAAGCCACGACGTGGTGGGTATTCGCGACGTCGACACGAGGGCGTTGGTCACGCACATTCGCGAGCATGGGGCCATGAACGCCGTGGTGTCCAGCGACGGCACCAGTGTGGAAGAACTCAAGGCCAAGTTGTCGAATGTGCCTTCGATGGAGGGCATGGAGCTTTCAAGCCAGGTGAGCGTGACCGAGGTGCGTGAAGCAGGGGTTGGCAATGCGCACCGTGTGGCGTTGTTGGACCTGGGGGTCAAGGAAAGCATTGTGCGTTGCTTGGTGGACCGCGGTTGCCACGTCAAGGTGTTCCCTTGGGACAGCGAGGCGGGCGATTTGTTGGCGTGGAATCCACAGGGCATCATGCTGAGCAACGGCCCAGGCGATCCTGCGGCCATGCCAGGCGTGGTTGCTGAGGTGACCAAGTTGGTGGACAGTGGCTTGCCGGTGTTTGGCATCTGTCTTGGCCACCAAGTTCTCGCGTTGAGCCAAGGGGTGAAGACGGAGAAGATGTTCAACGGGCACCGAGGCGTGAACCACCCCATCAAGAACTTGATCACCGGTACCTGCGAAATCACCTCCCAGAACCATGGGTTTGTGATCAGCCGCGAGAGCCTTGAATCGAACGCGGATGTGGAAGAAACCCACGTCCATTTGAACGACAACACCGTGGCCGGCATTCGCCTGGTGGGACGTCCTGTGTTCAGCGTGCAATACCACCCTGAAGCCTCAGCAGGCCCTCACGACAGCCGCTACCTGTTCGACGACTTTGTCGCGAACATTGCACAAGAAAAAACCGCCGTTCTGCAATGAACAACGGCCTTCACGGGGAGTGATCCCCACAAGATTCATTTGATGAGTTACATCGATTTTGTCCACGCCCGCCAAATTTTGGACTCGCGTGGAAACCCCACCCTGGAAGTTGAAGTGGGCACTGGAGACGGTTCGTTTGGCCGAGCTGCAGTCCCCTCAGGCGCTTCCACAGGCGTGCACGAAGCGGTTGAATTGCGCGACGGTGGAGACGCCTGGATGGGCAAGGGCGTGGAGCGTGCCGTGTCCCATGTGAACCACGAATTGCAAGAAGCGCTCGTGGGCATGGACGTCACCGACCAGCGTCTCATCGACGAGACCATGCTGGAGTTGGACGGCACAGAAAACAAAGGAAACTTGGGAGCGAACGCCATTTTGGGTGTCAGCTTGGCGGCCGCGCGCGCTGCAGCGGATTGCTTGGGGTTGCCCTTGTACCGCTACGTGGGTGGTGTGGGTGCACGCACCCTGCCCGTGCCCATGATGAACATCTTGAATGGAGGTTCACACGCCGACAACAAGATTGACATCCAGGAATTCATGGTCATGCCTGTGGGCGCCGAGACGTTCACCGACGGCCTGCGCATGGGCACGGAGATCTTCCACAACCTCAAGAGCGTGTTGAAGGCCCAAGGCCACAGCACCAACGTGGGGGACGAGGGAGGCTTTGCCCCCAACCTGGGCAGCAACGAAGAAGCCGTGGAAGTGGTCCTCAAGGCCATCGAAAAGTCGGGATACCGCCCAGGTGAAGATGTGTTGTTGGCCATGGACGCCGCGGCGTCCGAGTTCTACGACAAGGAGAGCGGCCTCTACAAGTTTGAAAGCACTGGCGACCAGCGGACCGGCGCGGAAATGGTCGATTTCTGGAAGGGATGGTGCGACAAGTACCCCATCGTGTCCATCGAAGACGGATTGGACGAGGACGATTGGGCGGCCTGGAAGCAGCTCACCGATGTGGTGGGAGACCGCGTGCAGTTGGTGGGCGACGACTTGTTCGTGACCAACGTGCGTCGTTTGTCTCGTGGCATTGAGGAGGGCGTTGGCAACTCCATCTTGGTCAAGGTGAACCAAATTGGCACGTTGTCCGAGACCATGGACGCCGTGAACATGGCACATCGCGCGGGCTACACTTCCGTGATGAGTCACCGCAGCGGAGAGACCGAGGACACCACCATCGCCGACTTGGCCGTGGCCTTGAACACCGGACAAATCAAGACTGGCTCCGCGAGCCGTTCAGACCGCATCGCCAAGTACAACCAGTTGCTTCGCATCGAGGAGGAGTTGGGGGCCAACGCCCAGTACCTCGGCGTGGCGTTCCGTTGATCGAGCGCAGCCCCAACACGAACAAGGCGGACCCGACAGGTCCGCCTTGTTTGCGTTCAGCCCTCGGGTTCAGCGGCGGTGGAGCGCAGACAACTCTGCCCGTATGGCACCAAAGTTGGAAGGGTTGGAGGCTGAGGTTTTGCCAAAGTCCCAGAGCAAGACCACCTCATGGGTGCCGCCGGCCACGCGTTGGATGTCGGTGGCGGCGAATTCGGCGGTGTATCCGATGCGGAGCTCTTCTGTGATTTGGAATTGCGTGATGGCTGTCAAGCTGTTGGCCACACGCCACCCCACGCCGACGGAAGCAACCCCAGTGAATTCAGCCAAGAGGTTCACGTCCAAGATGGACGGCACATCCGGGGTGGACCTGAACAGCACAGAAGGGTGGAGGGTCAACCATGGCGTCACGCTGGCATGGTACCCCGCATGGGCGTACAAGTGGTTCCTGTAAAACGAGGTGATGGTGCCGTCCAACGCGTTGTCCACGACGAACAAGGTGGGGGCAGAAATCCCAGCGTCCCATGCGGGGTGTCGAACCATGAGCCCGCAGCCAAAGCGGGGAATCCATGCACTCAGCTGGGTTCCTTGGTACAGGGGGTCTGCTGGATCGATCACGTCTGCCAAGGCGAGCTGGGAGCGGTATTGCATCAGCCCGCCGCGAAGCCCAAAGCTCAATTGGATGTCGGACCCCACACCCATGTGGTAGGCCCCCTGGGCGGCGAATTCAAAGGTGGAGTTGATGCCGATGGCGTCCACCGCCACCGTGGCCCCTACGCCGAGAGAGGGGTCGCTGACAAGGCCGTGGCCGGACAAAATGCTTGTGCTTGGTGCGCCGCCTTCAAATGCAGCCCATTGGATGCGGCGCATGGCAATCGTTTGCCAGTGCCCAGCTGAACCTGCGGCGGCGGGGTTGACTAGCGTCGTGTTGAACAGGTACTGCCCAGTGAGCACGTCCTGTTGCGCGTGCATTGGAGCCTGGCCAAGGAGGTTGACCACAAGGGCAAGGCATGCAGCTTGAAGATGGGGGAAAGCGTTCATCGGCGTAGTTCGACTGCAGCGTGATACGTGTTGCCGTTGGCGTCAAACACCACGAAGTAGGTGCCTGTCGGGAGCATTTGTCCTTGAAGGTTGGTGCCGTCCCAGGGCACCGTCACATCCGTGGACGTGAACACCAAACTCCCCCAGCGGTCAAAGACATTCAACGAGGTGTTTTCCAACCAGTCGCAAGGCAGGTTGTCCAAATTGGGACCCACGTTTCGGATCAGGTAGAAGTCGTTGAAGCTGTCGTTGTTGGGGGAGAATCCAGTGGGCAAGTCGGGGGTCCTTGGCGGTTCGCTGATGACGATGGTTTGGTCCGCAGTTGTCGCGTTCCCGCACGCGTCCGTCAAGGTGATGGAACGAATCAACACGCAGTCTGGACCGACGCAGTCGCCTCCTTCAAACGCGTCGACGCAGTCCCAAGTCCAAGCGTTGCACGCGTCCGTGGCGTCGACGTCGAGGTCTTCGCAGTTCGGCACATCCGCCGGGCAGTGAACTTCCCAGGGTTCGAGCACTGAACCCCACTCGGGTGAGGTCGTGTCGGCCCAAGTCACCACATAGTTCGTGTCTGCCTGGTTTCCGCAGAGGTCGGTCACGCGGTAGCTGAAGGTTTTGGTCCACACGCAATTGTCCCCTTCCTCCACTTCTCCAAGAAATTCCAGCACCAAGTCGTCTCCCAATGTGGCGTTGTCCGTGGCGCTGAGGTCGTCCACGGTCCAGGGCAACACCACGGCGTCGCAAGACACGTTGATGTCGTCCAATGGAGAGACCACGGAAGGGGCTTCCACGTCTTCCACCAAGATGGATTGGACCCAGGAGCTCGAATTGGCGCACGCGTCTTCCACGGTGTACGTCCTGAGCAACAAGAACGATCCAGGACAGTACGTCTCCACCGTGTCGGTGGCACAGGACAAGGTGGTTTCGCTGCATGCATCCTCCCAAACCAGGGCGTCGACGGCGCAGGGAGGCACGTCGTTGGGGTCTCCGAAGAGAAGGTCTTCTGGCGGCACCACGATGTGCGGGGGCACGGTGTCAACATGGAAGATGAATTGAAGCCAAGGGTCGGTTTGGTTGCCGCACACGTCGCTGGCTTGAAGGGTGCGCCGCACAATGTGTTCTGCAGGACAGGGTCCTGTCAGCGTGTCGAACGTTTCCGTCCAGGAATAGTCGTTGACGTCGCTGGTGAGGGGCAAGCTGTCTGTAAACGCCACATCGCAGGGCGTTTCCACATCCACGGGCCAATCGACCACTTGGGGCGCCTGCCCATCTGTCAACGTCACCCGCTGCACCTCGCTGTGGGAATAGCCTGCGACGTCGGTGACAGTCCAAACCACTTCCAGCGTGTCTGTGCACGCGCCCTCGCTGTCCAGGGTGTCCCATGCGAATTCCACGGTCAAGTCTTCGCCAGCCGAGCAACCATCTTCAGCGTGAGCCTCGGCAAGCCACTGGGCCCATGGCAGGGCTTCTCCCATGGCCAGACTTGTGTCGGCAGGCACATGGATCCACATGGGCGGGGTGCTGTCGACCAACGACACCGTTTGGGAGGCGGTGGTGGCGTTGCCACATGCGTCCGTCGCTGCCCACAAGACGATCACTTCTGCGGAGGGGCCGGTGGCGCTTGGGACAGAATCCAACGACCAAGTCAGGGACACTGCAGAGCAGGCGTCCTCGGCTTGCGCAGGGTCCAACACCAACGGCTCGCCGCACTCCTGGGTGGTGGCTTCAGGAACCAAAATGAAAGTCGGGGGCAAGGTGTCGATCACCGTCAACGTTTGGACCGCCTCGGTCTGGTTGCCGGCCTCGTCGATGGCGACGTAGGTGCGGGTCCACACCCCGGAGCCTGGACATTCCCCTTCCGTCCAGAGTTCAGAACTCGTCCAACTGGCACCGCCGCAGGCGTCTTCCACCACCGCCTCGGATGCGGGAAGGTTGTCGGTGCAGGACAGGGTGAGGTCTTCGGCCACAAAGGTGAACACTGGGGGGGTGGTGTCAATGACGGTCAGCGTCTCGACCAGAGACACGGCATTCAGGCATTCGTCCGTGGCGACGTGGGTGATGTTCAACGTCCATTGGCCGTCAACCCACACGGAGTCCACGGTGGACATGTAGGTCACGTCTCCACAGGCATCCTCGGCGGTGGGCGTTGTGTTTGGCCAGAGTGCCACACAAGACAAGGTGCCTTCCAAGGAGGTCGTGCTGAACGCCGGCGCCACGGTGTCGACCACGGCGATGTGTTGCACCACGAGGGTGTCGTTGCCTGCGATGTCGAAAGCTTGAAACGTCCTGGCCCAGGTGCCCGTGCCGCCGCAAGCGCCAGGTGTCCATTCGTCAGAGAGCCACTCCACGACCACGTTGTCGCTGCAGTTGTCTGTGGCTTGAGGCAAGACCATGGGAATGGCCTCCCCGCATTGGACGTCCACATCGGCGGGGATGAAGGTCCAGCTGGGCGGGGTGGCGTCCACGTGGGTGACCACCTGGGTGTGGGTGGTTGTGTTGCCACATGCGTCGGAGGCCAAAAACGTGTTCAGCACCGTGTACGTGCCGGTGGTGGGAAGGCCCAACGTGTCCGCGAACCAAGCCACCTCCACCGCAGAACAATTGTCGATCGCAGTAGGGTACACGACGTCCATGGAAACCTCGCAATTCACCGTGGTGTCCTCGGGCAACGTCGTCCACACTGGAGGAATCAAATCCAAAAACACCGCCGCAGTGCTGGCCGAGCTTTGGTTTCCGCAGGCGTCGGTGGCGGTGTAGGTTCGGATGACCTCCGAGGCTGGCGTGGCGCAGCCTTGGACCGAGACCTCGTCGCTCCAGGTCAAGGTGGTCTCCCCGTTGCAGCCGTCCAACACGACAGGCTGCGGCAACAGGTCCATGTCGTCCCCACAATTCAAGGGCCAAAACGCCACGGCATTCAGCGTGGGCGGGGTGATGTCCACCTGGGTTTGGGTCTGAATTGCCTGATCCACCAAGCCTGTTTCGTCGGTCAAATCGAAGGTCCGCACCAGGGTCAGAAGGGTGCCACATGAGCCTTCAAGGGTGTCCTCGGTCACCGAAAGCTCCCAAGGACCGCAACCTGGCACGACCTCGGGCAAGCCGCTTTCCCAAGGTTGGTCGCACACGAGAGAGACGTCGCCTGGCACAGTGCCAAAAGTGGGGGGCACGTAGTTTTCCATCTGCACGACTTGGGTGGCCACAGTGGAATTGCCGGCCAAATCGAAGGCTTCGTAGCGACGAACAAGGGTTTCGTTGCCGAGGGCGTCTTCCGCAGCGAGTTCTTCCGAGACGACCATGGTCACGTCCCCGCAATTGTCCACCGCCTCAGCCTGGACCAAAGCAGGAGGGACGCCGCAATACACCGTGTCTCCAGGGGGCACAAATGTGAACACCGGGGGGACGTCGTCCAAGACCGTGAAGGTTTGCACGGAGTCGGCGACATTCCCGTACACGTCGGACACTTCGAACCTTCGAATCACTTGGTACACCCCGACATCAGGGTGGGCCACCGTGGTGTCACTGGAAGCGTAGAACACCGGGGAACACGCATCAGAGGCCTCCGGAAACGAAGGAGGAATGGGGTCCTCACAGCCGAGGGTGAGGTCCTCGGGCACGAAGGTGAATTGCGGGGCTTCGCTGTCCACGTTGTTCACCAGGAATTGTCCCGTCGCCGCATTCCCGCATTGGTCCGAGGCGGTGGCCGTGACCAACAAGGAAAACACGCTGCCTTCTGCGGGCGCCGTCACCTGGGTTTGCACGTCCCAAACCACGTCGGAACAGAGGTCCTCGGCCAACCCAGCACCGTCGAACACCCAGTCCGCGTCGCAGGCGATTTGAACGTCGTTTTCGGGGAGGGGGAGTTGTGGAGGGGTGGTGTCGCGGTAGGAAACCGTGTGGGACGCTTCGGCCACGTTGCCGCAGGCGTCGGTGGCCACGAAGGTTCGGACGACGTCCATGTTTTGGGGACAGTCCAGCCATGAGGTGTCCGCCAGGACCTCCACTTCCCAGGTTGAACAATCGTCCTCGACCGTGGGCCATGGGAGGGGCGTCTCGCTGTCGCAGTCCAAGGTCAGGTCGTCTGGCACCTCCACGAACGTTGGGGGCGTGCTGTCGGAGATGGTGACCAGGTGAAACCCTTCGCCCAAGTTGCCGCAGGCGTCGGTGGACTGCGCTTGACGTTGCAACAACCTCGATCCTTCGCACTCGGAGTCCACCAAGAAATTGGCGATGTCCAAGGGCAAATCGGAGGTTGGGGTGCAATTGTCCTCCACGGCGATGTCGGGGTAATCCTCGGGCTCCCCACAGTCGAGGAACACGTGATCCGGCAGGATGAAGGTGGGGGGCTCGAGGTCGCGCACTTGGACCGTTTGCACCACCGTGGTGTCGTTTCCGCATCCGTCCGTTGACACAAATGTCCTCAACACGGTGTAGTTGGAGGGGCAATCGCCGTCCACGATTTGCGCGGCCAATTCCACCACCGGCACCTCGCCTTCGCAGGCATCCAACGCGAAGGCGTCGTCGTACACGAGCGGCTCGTCGCATCCAAACTCCACAGAGGCGGGGGCCGTCAAGGTCGGCGCGGTGCGGTCGACCACTTCCACGGTGTGCAGGTGTTCAGAAGTGTTCCCGCAGGCATCGCTGGCGAGGTAGGTGGTCAGCACGCGCACTTCTTGTGCGCACGTCCCAGGCACCACATTCACGATGCTGTCCAGCACCCAAGAAGAACAGTCGTCGACGGCCGCCGGGAGGGCGGAAAGCACGACATCGTAGGGATCTGCTGGACACTCGAGCTCCAGGTCGTCCGGGACCTCGGTGAACGTGGGTGGATCTTGGTCCGTGAGGTTGACGGTGCGGGTGGCTTCGACGTACCCGGCTTGGTTGCCCACGACATAGCGGCCGACCGCATCGCGGTCGGAGGCGCAGGTGGCTTCGTGCTGAACGCACGAGTCAAACTCCACGGCGACTTGCCCAAACCCGCCGTACACGACGGACCCAATGCACGTCGACCACCCAAAGTTTCCGGCCACGCCCTCGGTGTTTGTGGGGAAGCCGTGGGCGTTGGTGCCGACTTGGAACGGGTGGCTGACGTCGACGCTGGAATTCTGAACGAGCAAGAATTGGCCTACCAGGCCGCTGAGCCCGACCATCTTTGACATCAAAGGTTTGACTTGCCAAATGCCCCAATTCTCCGCCTCGGTGCTGTCGGAGCCTGCCAAGTTGATGTTGCCACCCTGGGCCATCCAAGACGCGCCTGAGGTGGACAATTCCAACACGAGTTCAACCTGAAATTGAAGGCTGGCATTCAGGCGGTTGAGGATCCGTCCCTCAAAGGTGGCGATGTTGTCGTCGTGCATCGTCCACGTGCCGCCTGCCCCGTCGATCGTGAAGGCGTCGCTGTTGGCCAGGCCCGTCGACTCGAAGTTGTGCAGGTGGACGGTGCCAAAGAAATATGGAAGGTCCTCTGGACGGTTGCCGTTGCACACGCGTTCGTTGCCCAGGGGAAATTTGGCGACCGCTGTGCTGAAGCCGTCGGGACAGTCCGAGGTGTAGTCCAGGAAGTCAGGAAGCAAGTCCAACGCGCTGCCGGCGGTGCAGGTCGTATCGAGGGTGCTCGACTCACCTTGCAGAAACTGCGGGTTGCAGGACGTGCAATTGAGTTGACCCCAAGCGGCAAATGCCGGGATCAGCCAAGCGGCGATCAAGACGAGAAGGGCTCCAAATGTGCGGCGCATCAGGGCGTGTGAGCTCGGGTGATGAACAAGGACGAGACGTTGGATGAAAAATACCGCCCCCGAGTGCCCTGCTGGAGCTCAGGCGTCGGGGCTTTTCAGCCCCAAAGCGTGGAGAACAATCCCCGCCGCCACGCCCACATTCAGGCTTGACGTTTTGCCTTTCATGGGGATGCGCACGGCTGTGGTGCAGTGCTTCATCACCTCGGCGGAAATGCCGGAATGCTCGTCGCCAAGCACCAGACAGGTCGGTGCATCTCCCGCCAATTCGTGGGCTTGGACGTCGCCTTTTTCGCTCACAGCGACAGGGGAGAGCCCCATTTGGGTCATCCATTCCATGGCCTGGTCCATGCGCTTCACGCGGCACATGGGCAAGCGAAGCAACGCGCCAGCCGACGACTTGACGGCGTCTTCATTCACCGGCGCGGACCCGGTGGCGGGCACGACCAACGCGGTGGCGCCAAAGCACTCGGCCGTCCTTGCAATGGCCCCGAGGTTGCGGACGTCCGTCACGCCGTCAAGGGCGACGAGCAAGGGCGTTTGGCCTGCTTCGAAGGCGCCGAGCACCACTTCGTCGAGCGGTTGAAATTCGATCGGGGAAATGAAGGCCACCACGCCTTGGTGGTTCTTCATGGTGATGCGGTCGAGCCGCTCCTTGGGCACCGCTTGCGCCGGAATGTCAAGTGCGCGGCATTTGCTCAGGATCTCCGACATCTCGTTGGTTTGCTTCCCTTTGAGAAACAAGACGCGTTGCATGGGTTTGGCCTCTTGGAGCGCTTCCAAGACCGGGTGAATGCCAAACAGGAAGGTGCGTTCAGAGGGACGTCGGTGGTGCATGGCGCAAAGGTAGGTCGCGCTCAGGTCGGTCGGCGATCAATTCGCACGAACCCGCCCGTTCCGCCAAGCGCTGACAGCACGGTCCCACGCCGAGCGGAACTGGATGCTTCGTTGCAGCACGAAGTGGTTGTCGTCGTACGGGGTGGATTTGCGCCTGAAATGGAAGGTCAGGGCGTTGGTGGTGCCTTCCTCGCCGTAGACCCAATACTCGTTCCAGGCGTCGCGCCGGATTCGTTGCGGGATCCCGAACACCACGTGCACCATGCCACGGTC
>MDSZ01203628.1_pt1 | contig 11074 bp, 15 predicted proteins | sample 811201 | NCBI WGS metagenome assembly MDSZ01 (sample SAMN05326647, study PRJNA326480) | marine metagenome | isolation source: seawater | place: Indian Ocean: North | collected 2010 | reverse complement strand
TGATCATGGTGCGTCTCTGGCGTTGAGCCAAACACCGCCAGGAGCAGCCCTTGTGATGATCGGACCAGAGGGAGGTTTTGTCCCGTTCGAGATTGACTTGGCTTGCGCCATGGGTGCCCAACGCGCGCATCTCGGAGAACGGATTCTCAGTGTGGATACAGCGGTTCCATCGGCTCTGGCGCAAGGGTTAGTGGCTGCCTGATGAACAGCTGCTTGATGAACAGCTGCCTCTGCGAGGTTTGCCGTTAGTTCCAGTTCAGATTGATTTCAATCTGTGGATCCAAGCTGCGTTTGACCGGGCATTGGGCGGCTACCCGCTGCAGTAACAGGCGTTGTTCGCTGTTGAGTTCGGAGGGAAGCGTCAGATGCACCGTCAGGCTTTCAACGCGGCGCGGACCGTCCTGGGTCATGCGTTTCTCAACCTCGGCCCGGCTTCCCTCCATCGACCATCCCCTGCTTTTCGCTGTGATGCCCATGATCGTGAGGATGCATGTGGCCAGTGCGGTGGCCAACAGATCGGTAGGAGAAAACTGCTCGCCGAGTCCTTGGTTGTCGACCGGGGCGTCAGTGCTCAGCTGAGCTCCCGATGCCGTGTGAATGGCTTCGCAGTGAAGGTTGCCGGTGTAGCGGCAGGACACGGTGGCCATCGACAGTTTGCTGCTGGCCTCATTCTTTCTCCTGGATGCTCGTCACGCTTCACGAATCGAATGATCGAATGACCGATCAACGGTTTGAAGGTGAGTTCTGATCAAGGCTCTTCGGGGTGTTTCGGCAGCCAAAACGACCGTGGCTTTGGCTGGATATCCTTGACTCCCACTAGGATTCAGGCACTTTGTTGTCTGTTGAATTGGACGCCGAAAGCCTCGCTGGACTCCAAGCCCTTGTTGCTGATGTGGGGATGGGCAATGTGATTGACGCCGAGTTGTTGGAGGGTTGTTCTGTTGAAGCCCATGAGCTGGATGAGATGGATGAAGCGCAGTCCGCGAACGTGGCAGCCCATTGCTTTGGCGTGCTGTTCGACCATCGTGTCCAAGACAGTGTTTGCACTGAGGCGGATGGTGGTTCTGGGGTTTGGCGCGGATCCTTGGATGGTTTTGGGTACGTGATTCGTCGGGATGAGCTAGGCGATTTGGTGCTCGATTTCTCTGCGCCTGCTTGATGGGTATTGATGATCTTCGGCAGGACTTATCCGGGCGTCTCGGTAAGCGTGTGGCATCGCTGCTGACGCGCGATGGCGATCCTGTTTCGGACATGGTCGACCTCTACCAACCTTCTCCTGCGGGCTTTGGAGGACGTTTGGTTTTGCGGGATGGAACGGAGATGGCCTGGGAGCTCTGGCATGAAGACCAAGACGTTTGGAACTTTCATGCGTCGGTGCTGCGTGAACGCTCTCAATGATCGTTGCCTGATCACGGAAGGCTCACTCCGCTCTTCCGTTGATCATGTCGTCCAGGTTTTGCATCCATGGATTGCTGTTCTGCCAAGCCTGGTTCGGTTCGCAGCAAAGGCAGGATTCACCTTCATCACAGGCGTTGGAAGCGCGCTGTTCTGCATCCAGTTTCAGCAGTTCTTTGGTGTAAGGCGCTCTAAGGTCCCACTCGCTCCAAGTTTTGACACCTTGCTCATCCACATCTTCAGGAAAAGCAATTTGAAGGTGAAGCCAGCGTTTCTGGCTGACTGGTTTGAAACTCACCAGCCAGTTTTGGTCAGGATCTGATCCCAGGTCTCGAGCGGCAGTCAACATTGCATCCATGGCGGTTTTCGCCCCGGGGTCACGTTGCTCTTGCCACTGACGCAGCGGTTTCATGCAGGCATCATCAGTGGCGACGCCCACGCGCAAAAGGCCGTTGGATCGGTCGGCAATTTCTTTCTCAGAGGCCATGGTTCGACGGATGCCATTGGCATCAGCCCAGCTGGGATAGGCCATCGGTTCATAGAACTCTGCTCTGGTGAACCAGACCACCGGTTGTGTTCGCGGATCCAGGCCGATGCAAAACGGTTGGAGTGCGCGTGTTTTGATCAAAGAAAGTAATCGAGTGGCCGTTGTGTAGTGCCAGGCAATCTCAATCTTGCGACCAAATCCTTTCATTCGGCCAATGTAGATCAGGTGATGGGTTTCACAAAGGAATGAGAATCATTCTCGTGGCTAGTTTTGGCTGTGCCATTTTTTGTGGGTTTCCAAGCTTTGGATCAATAAAGAATGAATCTCGGTGCTTGGTTTGATTCTTTGTTGTGTCTTTGCAAGGGCGACAAGAGGGTGACGATTGAAGTCCATTGGGATAATGAATGATGTCCACCGCCTTGCGTTGTGCTTGTTCGGAGTGCGTATGTGAAGTCGAGTCATCGACGGCTGTTGTGCGCGATGGTCAACACTTCTGCTCGGATGCCTGTGCAACGGGGCATCCCAATCAGGAGCCCTGTCATGGCACAGGTTCATGTGGATGCAAGTGCTCAGATTGAAGCTTCAGCGCCTCTTTATCAATGCCCTTTTATTGCTTCAACGCTTCGATCTCAAGGGAGCAATAGGTGCCATCGGGCGTCTTGCCTTGGTCTCGCAACGTCTTCACTTCTAAGGCTGCCGCGCGGACATCGGCTCTGAAAACAGGATCGGTATGGAGCTGTGCCACGGCGGCCGAACCAATGGTCTGGCCGGCTTGTATGTCACTGAACCAATGCACGTTGCAGATGCTGCGACTTCTGCCGTATTCGAGTCCGCGTGCCAACAATTGATCACGACGTTCGGGTGCTATTTCACTGAGCACCAAAGCCCAAGCCCAGCCGGCTGCGGTGTGGCCTGATGGATAAGACCCGTCATTTCTGAGGCCCTGTTCATCCTCAGGGGTGCAAATGGGCTGGTTGTTGATCGTGAACGGTCGAGCTCGTTGGTAGTGATTTTTCGCTTGATAAGTGGCTAGACCCGCATCGGTGAGCATGCGGTGGAGCAAGGTGTAAAGACGCGGTGTTTCCTCTTTGGAGATGGGAAGGCCCAAAGCGCAGGAATAAATGGAAGCTGCAGCGGGGAAATGCAGGTCGGCATCGCGTGCAGCTAAGTCCCAGCGCGGCGTGCCTCGCAACGGAAACGTGGCTTCAGCCTCTATGACATCCAGCGCGTTGGCAGCGGAGCCGGATTGAGGTGGAGCTGGCAGCAGTTCAAGCGAATTCGGCAGTGAGCTCGCAGGCAGATATCCTTCCAGCAGCCCGTGTTTCCACTCCTTGGGATTGTCGGGAGAACCAACGTTGGATTCGCAATGTTGTGCTGGCTCGGCTGCAGCGGCACCTCCCCAGAAGGTGATGGTTGCGGCAATGGCAAGGATGCTGCTGACAATGCGGGTTAAAGCCATGCTCTGGCACTTCACTGTGTTGTGAGTAGCAATGCCTTGCTGCATTGCCGACTCATCCCAGTGAATCAGCAGAGATCTCGAAAAAAAAACGCCCCTCTTCCCAGGGGCGCCGTCCGTGTCATGACTGTATTTAAAGCCCAATCTCTGGCTTAGCCAAGCGCCCACCCATGACCAACCATGACTCAATCGTTGGGTCAGGCGTTGCCGCCCGTTTGTGTTTCCTATTCAGCCAGCCAGCGGGTGATGACGGTGCCGTCATAAATATGGCCTGATGCTTCGACGACGGGTTTGGTGTCAGGCGCCATGAAGATGTCGTAGAGCACGTTTTCCGGGCCTTGAAACATCACGGTTGCTCGGGTTGGGTCGTCATGGCTGACGCCGATGTAGAAGATCGAGACCCCCATCGCTTTGAACATGGCTTGCTGCTCTGGCGCATGCATGTGGGCGCGATAGCTCTCAAACGTTGTGCTGAGCTTGAAGTCCAAAACCGTGGTTTCCGTCATGACATGGAGCAATACCAGGGAAATTGGACCACACCCTGTCAATGAATGGTGTGTTGGCGCTGTAATGGGATGGCCACCATGCTGAGCGTGGTCTGTTGATCGGATCAATTCGCTTCAATGGTGAAGCACATTGGCCCTGTCGTCTGCGTCCATGACTGCGTACCGTTCCTTGACCTCTTTGTCGTTTCCTCAAGCTGTTGGCAGGGTTGGAGCGTTGTTGCTGTCCACGTGTCTTTGGTCCACCCCTCCCGTTATGGCGCATGGCACCAGCGGTGGACCGGAATCCATGCCCAACACGACGCATGCCGACGGTCCAGAAATCACGGTGTATCGCTCAGCCAGCTGCGGTTGCTGCACCCAGTGGGGTGAGCACCTTGCAGAAGCTGGGTTCCGCATCGATGACCAGGTGACGGAAGCCATGGATGGTGTCAAAGAGCAGCAAGGCATCGCTCCCGATGTGGCGTCCTGTCATACGGCTCTGGTTGAGGGCTACGTCATTGAGGGACACGTGCCCGTCGCTTCGATTCAACGGTTGTTGACTGAGCGTCCTGAGATTCGAGGGCTCTCGGTTCCAGGCATGCCCATGGGCTCTCCAGGGATGGAGATGCAGGGAGTGGAGGCCGAGCGTTTTGACGTCATGGCCATCGCCCTTGACGGCAGCCTGTCGGTGTTTGATCGCTACTGAGATCGAAGCCGCAATGCAACGTCAACGCTGCGGCTTTAACAACATGGCGAGGCCTGACGCAGTCACCACGATGGTGAGGGCTCCAAGCAGGATGGGATACACCGGTTGGAGATTGATCCAACCGAACCGGCCCGTGTGCAGCTTCAGTAACCAGAAAGCGTCAATCCCCTGCTCCAACAACAGGCTGTAGAGGGATCCCGTGCTAGCGGTGATCAAGAGCGGTAAGGCTGCGATCGGAACAAGCCAGCGATGCAGCCGTCGTGCTTGTCGTTGAGACGTTGCTCTTGGTTTCATTGCTTCCGTAGCTGCTGGTGCAGCTCCTGTTCATTGGCACAGGGCATCCAGCGGTTGTTGTTTTGATGCGTGGTGCTGCACCCCAGCTGATCAGCTCTCTGTTGAGCTTCGACTTGCGTGGCATACATGCCTCTGCCATGGGTCTGGCCTGGAGAGCTGCTTAAAAGCAGGACGATTAGCGAGACGACCAGTGTGCAGAAAGCCATGATCTCGACTCCGTGATCTACAAGCCTTCGCAGTGTTCGACGGCTTTCAGATAATTCATTTTGCCTGGGCTGCGCTGACCCTGGGGATTGATGGCCGCCCGCATGTCGATTTGGACATTCACACACCGGTTGTAACGGTGGGTTTTCACCGCCTGGGGAATCAGCAGGATGGCGATTGAGATCAGACTGAAGCAGCTAAGAGCAGCCAGCAGCGAATACACACCGGTCTGTATGTTGACTCGCGCTGTCGATGGCTGCGTCCTGGTGTCCATAGGGCAGGGGATGAAAACTCAGCATGGCTCATTGGAGTGACGCTTGAGCCGTTGGCTGTTCTTCGAGTTTGGCTTAACCAAACCCTCGTTTGCGTTGACCGCGACTCTTGCTGAGATCGAGGAACGTCAGGTGATCCGTGGCTGGGTCGTAGAGGGTGTAGTGATCGCCTTGACCGATGCCGATCACGCTGCGCTTCGGCACGGCCTGTGCGGCCTGGTGCTCACCGCTGTGATCGGTCACTTTGGAGCGAATCTCGCCGCCGGTCAGTTCCAACCGGAATTGGTGACCGCTGCGGGCCGTAAACAGACGGTTGACGTCGAGGCGTGTAAGCCGATCCATCAGGATCAGCGGGGAAGTGGTCTCCGTTAGGCGATCAGCAACATCGGCTGAGCTGCCGTGGATGAGCGCACAGTCGAGTTCGATGAATCCGAATTGCAGCGATGCCAGCCAACCGAGATGGTCGGGATCCACGGCTGCCAACAAGTTGGCGAGTGATGCCTCCCCCTCGTTTTGTCTCAGAGCATCGGCCTTGCGCTCACCGCGGTACCCGCATTCAGCCAACAACTGGTCGTCTCTCCAGCCATAAATGCAGTCCGGTGTGAGATCACCTGGCTTGGGTCGCCTCAACCGATCCAGTAGGGCATTGCAAGAGGTGCAAGCTCCCACCAGGTCACCCAACACAAACAAGCTGGCAACGTCACGCTGACGTTTGAGATCACGTTGGATTCGCTCATAGAGATCAAGGTCTCCGTTCAAACCACTCACCAGTGCCCAGCGTTCCATTAGCGCTCACACACGTGGCTGGCATCGTCGGCTCGTTCGGCGTACTCGAAGCCGTGACTAAGCCTCCAGGCAAAAACCTCGGGAAGCCCTGCTTCAACAATCGCGCGGCAAGTTTTGTCGACGTCGTACGCCACTTCACGGATGTCTACCTCTCCTGTGGCGTCGTTGTGAACGACATAGGTGGCTTTGGTGCTGCCATGGCGTGGTTCACCGACGGATCCTGCGTTGACGATGCGGCGCATCGGCAACGAGAGCTCTTGTTCCATGGCCGGTTGGATCTGATTGCCTTGTTGAACCCTCACGCGGATGCTGCCGCCACTGAGCTCTCTCACGTAGGGCTGATGGGTATGCCCGCAAAACAGGGTTTCTGCCCCGGCTGTTTCGACACGTTCCAGTGCGGCGAAAGCATTCATGTCAGGCAGTAGGTATTCGTGCTGGCTGTTGGGACTGCCATGAACAAACAGCGATGACCCTCTGCGCAGCGTCATGGGCAGTTCAGCCAGAAAAGCCTTGTTGGATTCCGTCAGGGTTGCGGCTGTCCAATGATGCGCACGGTGGCCGCGGCGTTCGGCCAACTGGGAGGGATAGCTGCATTCGCAGGCATTTAAACCATCGATGATGTCTTCGTCCCAGCAGCCTTGGCAGGAGGCAATCCCCCGCTCTCTCACAAGCTCCACCACTTCGTTGGGTTGTGGCCCATAGCCCACCAGATCGCCCAGGCAGGTAATGGTGTCAATTCCTTGAGAATCAATGTCCTCGAGCACCGCCTCAACGGCCGCCAGGTTGGCGTGTAAACAGGAGATCACTGCATGGTTCATGGTGAATCAGCCTTGGGTTGAGGATGCGGGAATTTGTTCTTGGCGGTGGCGTTGCTGCAGAGCCAGCACGTCGTCGCTCAGCAAACAGTCGTCAATCGTGGCTTGGATTCCGCGTGGTTCAAGCGCTTTGCCTTGGACGACCAAGGCAGAGGGTCGATCCGGCCGTTCGGAGTCTGGAGCGATGCCGTCTAAGGGCAGAAACTGTGACTCCTGTTGACTGACCATCCAGTTGCACAAAAACGCGCGACCATCTGGGAGATTCATCAAGCCTTTGGCGCGATACACATCGCCGTAGGCCCCATTGACGAGTTCAAACCAGAAACTGCTGAGGCTGTTGGGATCCCAAACGCTGCGCTGGAGGTTGATGTGCCAGGCCTCAAGTTTGTTGAACTCCAGAGTGTCGTGAGTCGGCAACACCGAATCTCGGCCAAAGTGCAAGGTCTGATCCGGTTTCAGGCGGAGTGCATCGAGTCGCTCACGGACGCTGGCCCCGTAGCCATCAAGGCCCAGCGTTTCTGGAACGCGAAACTGTTGAACCTCAATCAAGGTGAGTTGGGCTTCACGATGAAGCTCTTCCCCTGATGCTGAGGGCTGGAGCGAAATCAGTTCAGGGATCTGATCCTTGAGCCAAGCCGGATCGATCCCGCCATCGACACCTTGTTCCAGCCCCTCAGAACGATCTCCTTCCAGACGCAGGAAAGCGCATGACCCCTGATGCTGTCTCAAGGTTTCCAGCACCCATGTGGTTTTGCCGCATCCGGGAGGCCCTGAGACCAGGCACACCTGACCCATAGAACAACCTTGACCTGGGAACGGGAATCATTCTCATAATGGCCTGCTGGATGCCTGGCCGTCCACTCCTGCCGCAATGGACTCTGGCAGCATTGGGCACAGGCTGGGGCTGCGACCCTCGCTATGGTCGTCATACGTCGGGTGCCCTCTGATGCAGGCAATGGAGTTCTTTGCTCTGGTGCTGGTGAATCTCGCTCTTTTGATTCACCTCTCGGAAAAAGCATCCGGGTGGTGGAAAGAACGCCGCCGCTTGGATCGGCTCGTTAACGATCATCCGGAGATGAAGGGAATTCATCCCGATGAAGAAAGCCTGTTTATTTTTGAAAGTGACGACTCACTCAAAGCATTAGTGCTGGGCAATGAGGAGCCTGGCACCAGTGAACCCTTTTATGTTTCTGATGAGGATCTTGATCAGGACTAAGTTTTAATCTTATTCTTAGCGGCTTGTGTTGACTTATGGCATCGTTGTTGAGCTGGATTTCAGTTTTGCCACAAAAGGTGCGTGAAACCAATTCTTTTAACTCGATTCAGTGACCGCTTGGAGTCACTTTTGGAACAATTTTTATGCCGATTGATGTCTTTATGAATTGCGGGCTCGATTGGGTTTGCCGCAGATAACTTTCCCTTCGCCAAGCGAGAGCCCTTGAGGCAAACCTGGACCAACGTCGTAACAACTCAAGCAGTATATTAATGAATCATGCGACTTTTTCATGCACTGATTTCGGTTCAGATGTTGTGCGGTGCGCAAAGATTTGCATCCAATTCCTGGTTTGATCTCAATTGGTTTCAACGTTTAATGCTTGTTGACAAGGATGCGTAGACGTTTGTAGAACTGGTCAGTTTTGGTCTTTTCGCCTATATTTGGAATACGAGGAAAAGTCGTGCCATGAAAAAATCTCTGCGCTTTTTTTGGGGTATTGCTCTGGGTCTTTTGATTGGTTTGACATCATTCTCCTATGCCCACTCTGCCGAGACGTTGATTGCGCTCGGTTTAGGAGAAGAAAAAACCATCATTCCACTTGAGGAACAACCGTTTTATGACCAGCTTGAAATCTATGACTCAAACTGGGATCAGTCCTATCTCGGTAAGGTCACAGGGTTTACTCCTCAGCAGACACTTTTGCGTTTTTATGCCGTAATGGCGCGGGTTGGTGAAATTATTCGAGACGTCGGTCAAAAAGCAGATGAAAGTCCAGGGATGCTCTGGAGTGAGAGTGTTCGTGAGGAGATCAAAGAAGCTGAAGTGCTCTTCAGAGTTGCGAAGAGAACAATGGATGATTCATCCATCCCTGAGAGTATTCGAAAGGACACACTGGAAGAATCCGTATTGAAGCTGAAAGAAATTCTTGACTATGCATTTACTCACTCAAGAGAACCAATTGATATCCCTAATAATAAGAACCAAACGGATTGGACCATCCCTGGGACTGCAATCACATTGACGCGTTCAGTCCAGAACGATAATGGAAACCAGGATTATTTCTTCTCACAAGAAACGCTCGAAAATATTAATAGAATGTATGCATTTGTCAGGGAAACATACGGCGATACGACTGTTGATGAAATTATTTCCGAAAACCCCCTTGCATCGCCAAGGATTTACCAAGATTTCTCCTACTCTCCGGGATATCTTGTTCCTCCAAAGTGGTATGTGAGCTTGCCGGAAGATATAAAGCTCTTCTTGCAAATCCCCTTCGGAGAGCAAAGTCTTCTTCAATATTTGATGGCGATTCTGCTTGCGTCAATTTATTTTCCGCTTGTGATCGCTTGTCTTTTCAAGCTTTTGAACACTTACAGGTTGAATGTTGATAGCTCTGGCAATCTTTTGAATCGATTTGCCAACCGTCAAATTGAACTTTCTTGGAGACGCTTTTATCTTGCCCTTCCAATTGGTCCGCTATCGATGATTGCAAAAACCATCGTGGCAAATCGAATCAATTTTACTGGAGAAGCATTACAAAATTCCAACTCATTTTTTGATGTGGTTACATACATTTCGTTTGGCGTTGCCATTGTGTTGTTTTTTGAGGCAATGGCTGGTTCGAGCGCAGTTTGGGTGATGCGCTTCAGAGGGAGTCAATCAGAATTGGAAAAGCGTCGTTTGCGTAATCTAATCCTTCCCTTTTCGCGATTTTTTGGAGCCATTGGTGCTGTGATTTTGCTTTATCAGCTAATGCTAAGGCTGGGCATGCCACCTAATGCAGTCATCGCGTTCTCGGCTGTACCAGGATTGGCGGTAGGTTTGGGCGGATCGCGTTTACTTGGTAATTTATTTGCAGGAATTGCCATTCAGTCTGACCGTCCTGTTCGAGTTGGTGAGTTTTGCAAAATTGGTAGCGAAATGGGTTTTGTTTCCAGGATCGGATTACGATCGATTGACATGATTACATTGTCTGGACGAATCACGATTCCGAACAACAAAGTTGAAGATGAAATTATCAAAAACTTTTCAGATCGGAAGCAGAATTCTGGACTATCTGAGCACTCGATTAGTCAGGGCATTGAATTGAAGATGGATCTCCCCAGTGGTTTGGGTGTTGGTCAGCTCAATGCCATTGTAGAGCGCACTCAAGATTTGATCCAAAACAGTAGTCGTCTTGATTCGCCAGTCGTGAGTTTCAGTGAAGCGGGGAGCAGTGGTGCAGCACTGACTGTCTTTGCCAAGGCTTCATCTGATAATTGGAAGGATTATCTCCAGCTCCAGCAAGATTTAATCGCTCAGATTAAAACGATTATTGCTGTTGTCAATAATTTCAAACATTCTGTGAGTATTGCTTATGACACTCCAAGTGATAAGCGAAGGGAAATACCCAGCATCATTCGCGATGTTGTTGAATCAGATTCACAATTAAAATTGGGTGCATGCAGATTATCAACATTGTCTGACTACAGTCTTGATTTTTCTTTTATGGTTGATTCAACGCACGAGGATGCTGGATCATTCTTTGACTCGATTGCCAGAATGAAGGAGGGAATTCTTCAAGCTTTCGAGGACCGTCAGATTGAAATTCCTTTCCCGACTTCGGTTGAAATTCAAAAATAATAGTCTTCAATTTATTTCTCCAAAAACACGTTTAAAAGGTTGTCTTGCAATTTCTTTCTTGGCTTTAGGAATTTTGTTGAACTGTCTGCTTGGTTGAGATTTTTAAGACTTCGTCTGGCGTCTAAGGTTTCACTTGGTCGATGTCAGCTATTGTTTGAATTGTTTTTTTAGCCATGGGGTTCTGATGTTGTTGCTCTTTCACCCGTAAAAATGCAATCAATGCAATCAATATTTTTTATGGATCGATGCGTGGAAGACCAATCAAGCCAGTCTTTTCACGCTTCACCGTTTTCGGTCAATTTTGATAGGCAAGTGAAGACCCGTGTGACTGTTGCT
>MDSZ01103800.1_pt1 | contig 11074 bp, 10 predicted proteins | sample 811201 | NCBI WGS metagenome assembly MDSZ01 (sample SAMN05326647, study PRJNA326480) | marine metagenome | isolation source: seawater | place: Indian Ocean: North | collected 2010 | reverse complement strand
TTCCATAAAAGTTTTTATCTAAAATTGTTATTTTTTTTCCTTTTTTAAGAAGTCTCTCTGTGAGCAAAGATCCTATGTACCCAAAACCACCAATAATTAAGATTCTATCATTATCATTAATTTTGTTTTTTAAATCACTAAGATGAACAAAATCAACTAAAATTTTATTTTTTAAAATCGGTATCAAGGCTTTTTCAGAATTAACAAGAATTTTTTCATAATCAATTTTGTTCACCTTTTGACTGATTGAAAAAAAACTTTTATTCATAATTTTTTCAGCAATAAGTTTTTTAGAGAATTTATCTTTTAAAATTAATTTTCTAAGATCAGAGTCTGTAATTATTCCAACTAATCTTTTATTTTTTTCACAAACAAAAACTCCATTAAATCCGTTTCGATCAATCATTTTTGCAATATTAAGAATATTAGTTTTTTTGGTTACAATAATCTTTTTTAGATTTTTATTTAATGTCATTTTTAAAAAATTCTTTGTATGCAAAAATATTCTTTTTTGTAATTTTACCCAATACCTTTTTTTCATTTTTTATAGCTTTGAATGTATTAGTGGGTCTTAGATAAGCTATGTCACTTGTTTTTATTCTAGAACCTTTTTTCAAATCTTTTATTGAATACAAACCTTTTCTAGCCAATAAAGATAATTTTTTTTCACTTTTTGTTGTAATTTTTTTTTCTTGTCCTAATGCCAAACTTGTTATTCTAATATTTTCACACATTTTTTTAAAATTTTTGTAATCTAAAGATATTTTATGGTCACCAAGCCTTAATCTTCTATTATGGGTAAAATGTTTTTCTATAATTCTTGCACCCATGCTAACTGCAGTCGAGGGTAATATTATACTGTCGGAATGATCCGAAAAACCAACTTTACTTACTCTAGATACTTTTTTTAATACATTAATAAAATTCAAATTTAAATTTTCAATTTTAGCTGGATATTCTGATAAACAATGAAGCAAACTTATTTTACAATTTTTTAAAATTCTCACAGCATTTTTAATTTCTTTTAAACTACTCATACCCGTTGAGGCAATTACATTAGCCTTACTTTTATTAATTTCTTTTAGTAATTTTATATTATTTATTTCACCGGAGGGTATTTTTACCAATCTTAATTTAAGTTTTTTATTTAAATTAAGACTTTTTTCATCAAATATTGAAAAAAAAAAAATAATTTTTAATTTTTTCGCATAATTTTTAAGTATTTGCCATTCGGACATTTTCAACTCTAAATTTTTAAATCTTTTGTAAGTTTTTAGTAATTTTTTTTGATTTATAAAATATTTAGTGTTAAATAATTGGAACTTAATTGCGTCAGCTCCAGCTTGTTTTGCTAAATAAATTAATTTTTTTGCAGTCTTTACATCGCCATTATGGTTTATTCCTGCCTCAGCAATGATAAAAACTTTATTTATTAACATTCTTCTCTAACTTTTTCATTAAATTTACTATTTTTAAAATTTCTTTATTTCTTAATTTATGGTGATTAGGTAACCCAAAAATATTTCCCGCCAAAGTTTCAGCATTCTTTAAGAAAAGTTTGGAATAATTTTGACTGCTATTTTTTAGACTTTTAAAAAGTGGATGCTTATACAATGGATATTTATATCTATGTCTTAATTCTACTTTATTTCTTGAAAAATATTTTATTACTTTACTAAGTTTTATTTTTGGGTTTGTAATTCTTATTGGCAGCCAAAAAAAAGTATGAACGCTATTTGGCTTCACTTTTTGTATTTCGAACCAATTTTGCTTAATTGTCCTCAGTTTTTTTATAATTTTCAGTGAATTTATAATCCTTTTTTTATTAAACTTGTCTAATGATCTTAATTGTATGCATCCCATTATTCCCGAAATCTCATTCATTCTATAATTGAAACCTAATATCTCATGTTCATTCCTGTTTTTTAATCCATGATTTCTAAACTTTTTGGCAGTGAGCTCATATTTTTTATTTTGATAACATAAAATTCCACCTTCGCCAGTTGTCATATGTTTTGTGGCATAAAAAGAAAAACATGAAATATCCCCAAAACCTCCTACCTTTTTATTTTTATATTTAGAGCCATGAGATTGAGAACAGTCCTCTATAATTCTAATGTTATTTTTTTTTGCAATTTTTATTATCGTGTTCATCTCACAAACATTTCCTGTAAAGTGCACAACTATAACTGCTTTTGTTTTTTTGGTAATTTTTTTCTCAAAATCGAAAGGATCTAAACAATAATCATCTAGTTTAACATCACAAAAAACTGGAATATTACCATTTTGTAATACCGCAGTCGCAGTACTCATAAATGAAATTGCCGGAACTATAACTTCGTCATTTTTCTTCAGACCTAAACACTGAAGAGCGGTATGGAGTGCAGCAGTACCACTATTTACAGCACATGCATATTTTGTATTAATATATTTCGAAAATTTTTTTTCAAATAAAGCAACATTTTTTCCTGAAACAAATTTTCCATTTAAAAATACAGGTTTTACCGCATTGAATTCTTTTAATCCAATATAAGGTACGGATACTTTAATAGATTTATTTAAATTTTTGCTTAAATTTTGCATTAGTTTCTACCAAAATTTTTATTGTTTCATCAATAATCTTTTTCATATTTTGAGGTTTTCTTTTTAAAATTTTTAAAAAATTAGCATTATGCATTTTCATTTTGTGAGTTTCATTTTCAACCCTTGGGTTTTTTATATGGGTTAATTTTGAATTTTTAATTTTATTATTTTTAATTATATAACCCCCCACCTTTTTGATACTACTTATTGTTGAGTATTGGTTTACAACATCAATATTTTTATTAAAATTTATCGAGTTAGCAAGGGAGGAAACACAATCATATAATGAAACAAACGGTTTTTCTTGTTTCCCTTTTCCATAAATAGTCAAAGGTAAACCAGAAATTGCCATTGCAATAAATCTATTTACAACTACTCCAAAATAGTAATCATAATCGAATCTTGTATTAAAAATTCCATCTTTTGAATTTTCAAACCCGTCATAATTTAATCCAATCGTGATGGCTGTTCTAAAATCCAAATAATCGATACCCATAATTTTTTTTGCAACATGAAGAGAGTTTATATCGTTACATTTGCTCATGTGATACCAGCTACCCGCCATAAATCCAAATGGAAAATTTTGGTTATTTTTTTTTAAGTACCCTTCAGGTATTGGAAAATTTGGCGACCCATAAACACCTGTTGTAGTGGTATGAATAAGTTTAGTTTTTTTTTCCAATTTATTGTCCTTAATAGACCAAATAATATTTCTAAGAATTTGATTATTGTTATTTTGAGTAAAATTACATTTTTCAATGTTTAAAAAAGAATATGGCGCAGACGGCTGTGCTGCAAGATTTATTATCCTATCAAACTTAAACTGAGAAATAATTTTATTAATTTTTTTGAAATCAGATAAATCCAATCTTATAAATTCGTTATTTTTACTAAATTTTTTAACGAATCTTTTTCTGTGATTAAAAGATGAAATTTTTGTTGCACTTTGAGCCCCTACTTGTTTGACCCATTGCCGTCTTTGAATATTATCTACACCAATAATTGTATTTTTTGTATTTTTTAATAGATTTATAACTAATGGCCACCCAATATATCCATCAGCTCCTGTAACAAGTATTTTCATTAAAATAATTTTAATATTTGATAATGGTTATTTTTCAAAAGTATTTTTTTTATAAATTTTTCAGTGTTTATTAAACCATTTTTCCTAAAATAGACATGTTTTTTATTAAATTTTTTCGATAAATTTTTACTTGATGAAAGAAGATGATTTATTTTTTCTAAAATTTTTTTACTATTAAAATTAACGTTTTCAACATTTTTTGAATATCTATTTTTTTGCCTATTTCCGACATTAATTGACTTCGTATTAAAGTAGCCAGCCTCTAAAATGCCAGAACTAGAGTTGCCAATTATTAAATCTGAGAAATATAGCAAATTATAAAAAATATCTGATTTTATATTTTTAAAAATTTTGATATTTTGTCTTTTTTTAAATTTATTAATTTCATCAATAATAAGTTTATAACCTGGGTCTCCACATGGATATATTAATATTAGGTTATGATTTAATTTATTAAATATTTTAAAATATTCTTTGATGTTTTTTCTTTTAGATTTCAAATTCCATGTTTCAGGATGTAAAATTGAAATTATTAATTTTTTCTTTTTATCCAACTTGTATTCTTCATAAAGGTTATTTCTTAATTCTAAGTCAGTTTTTTTAAAAGCGTGAAGAGATAAAAGCCCTGCATCCAATATGTTATTTGAACTAACACCAAACTTTATAAGATTTTTTTTACTCAAATAGTTTGATACAATATGATAATTCGATAGCATAGTTGTTGCATGTCTTGTACTTTCATCAGTGCATCCTTGCGTTTTATCCCCACCATAAAAGTGCAACAATGGAATATTATAGATCATACAAGGAACAGAAATAGAAAAAAGTTCACTTCTATCTCCCAATATGACTACTAGATTTGGTTTTTCTTTCTTTATTATTTTAATATTATTTTTCATTCCTAAACTAATAGACATTGATCTTGAAAATTCACTATCAGTATTAAGAAGAGACTTATTCTTTATTATCAATTGATTTAATTTTTTGTGTTCAGAGATTGTTTCCCCAAAAGTTTTACTCAAATGCATGTCAGAAAAAATAAATTTAAAAGAATAAAGATTTTTCTTCTTAAGCTTTTTATAGATGGGAATAAAATGATTTATACCACCTCTTTTTCCTGAAAAAAAAATTATTTTTTTTTTCATAATTTCCTTTTTAGAAAATTTTTAACAACTTTATCTGTGAACTGTCTCTTTTTCGAATATCTGATTTCGAGAGATTTATTTTGTTTTAGGTAATTTTGATTAAAGATTTCTTTACTTCTTATTTTTTTAATTAGCGTATCTATAGCTATCTTAGCTGCAGACATTGTTAACTTAAATGGGTCATTATATTTAAGCGTTTTTGTAACATATAAGATTTTTCCAGCATCTAAAATTTCACTTAACAAATGAGTTGTTGCACCAATTTTGTCTTTGTTATTGTCATAAAGAGCCCAAAAGTTACAATCTGTCCCTCTATAATAGGGAGATAACCCCATGTGTAAATTAATTGCTTTATTCTTTTTTAAAAAATTCAAAACTTCTCCCTTAATAAAACTAGTTCCAAATACAATATACAAATCACTTTGAAAGAAAATTTTATAATCCCTTAATTTAATTCTATTGATATCACCCATTTGAAGACTTAATAATTTAAAGTTTTTTTTCAACTTAATAAACTTATGATCTTTGAAAAAATAATTTTGCGCAATGTTAACCTTATCAAAGTATTTTTTCATTATGGCGGATTGTTTGTTTCTACCAGGGTTTATACCTGGGAATATTGTGCTATTTTCCTGAATAAGAAATAATTTTTCACACACATCTGTGAGTTTGTTAACTAAATAATTATGTCTAGTTTTGTTTGAAGTTAATACGGTTATTTTCATAAAATTTTGAGTCTTTCGCAAATCATTGAATGATTTGCTCTCGCTACTTCAAAATTCGATACATTAATTTTTTTTTTATTCCTATCGATAATTTGTCTAAAACCAACTTTTATATTTAACCTTTTTAATATATTTAAAGTTTGTTTATTGTATGACCCATTGGGAAACGATGCACAAATAACTGGATTTTGAAGAATATTATTAAGTTTTTTATAATTCAAATTATACTCTTTTTTTTGTTTTTCAAAGGTTTGTGAAGCTAAATTAGTTGGATGCGAATGCGAATGTAAACCTATTAAATTTCCTTTTTTTTCTAAGTATTTTAAATTTGAAGGTGTCATAAATAATTTATTTTTTATCTTAAAATGATTAAATTTTTTTTTTTTAAAAAGTGAGTTCATTATTACTTTATATTCATTGTTTTTGAGAAAAAAATCTCTTGTTAGTCTGAATATAATATCTTCCTTAGAATACCTTGGATAATTACTCTTCCATTCATAAATTTTACTTTTTGAGTAAAACTTAAAATTTTCAAATTTATCCTTGAAATTAAAAATCAAATTCATCTCATTAAAAAATGTTTTGTAAAACTCATTCATATTTTTAAAATAATAATGTCTGAAATATCTATAAGGTTCTAACATACTGTAATTTTTATTGAATATAGAAGAGTATACAAAATAAAATGCTTTAATTTTTAAATCTTCAAGCACGGGATTGGCTATAACAAACTGGGATTTTAAACCGTCATCAAATGTAAGACACAAATCAGTTTTTTTTAATTGTTTTTTTTTTAACTTGGAAATAAATTCATCTGGATTTAAAAAATGGTTTCTGCCTATTTTTTTTATTAATTCATAAAGCTGCTTACTTGAGATTGATCCCTGACTTTTTTTAAACAATTTATCGTTATGAAAATGATGAAACATTATACCGTGAAAGTATTTGTTATTTTTATTGAAATACATATTTTACTTTAATATATATAATAAATGGAAAAACTAGCAACTAGAAGTGAAAAACAACTAGAAACTAGAAAAAGAAATTTTCAACATATTGTAGATATTCTAAATCAGTTCAAGATTAGTTTTTTTTTAGAAGGTGGTGTTCTGTTAGGCGCCATAAGGGATAAAAATTTTATAAAATGGGATTGGGATGTAGAAATTGCATTATTTTCTGAAGATTTTGATAAAAAGTTTGATGAAATTTTAGCTGAATTAAAAAATGAAGGATTTGAAATACTTAATTATAATAATTCTTTTCACCACTTGAAAATAAACATTTTTAAGGAAGATAATCCTAAAATTTCAACATTTAGTCTGTTTGGATGGAGTTATAACAATTTCAATAAATGCTATATTAGGAAAGATATTAAAATTCCAAAAAATTTTTTAACTAACATGAAAAAAATAAATTTTTTGGATAGAGAGGTATTAGTCCCAACGCCACCTGAGGATTATTTAGAGTACAAATACGGAAATTGGAAAAAACCATTAAGATCGTCTGATAAAAGCGAGTATCTAACAAACAAACATTATAAAAGAAATTCTTTAAATTTAGCCTTAAATTTTGATAAGTTAATTAAAAAATTTTTTATCTAGCATTGATGAACAATAATATTCTAGTTTGTTTCAGGGGGAGATTAGATAGTGATTTAAGATCTAGTTTTGCAAGTAGAATATTAAAAACAAAAAGAAAATGTGAGTCGTATTTTTGTATTGATGCAAATTTAGATAAAAAGACTAAATATATAGTAGGTCTTTTTAAATTTAATAAAATAATTAATTTGAAAAATAAAAAAAATTATCTAAACATTTTTTTTGTTATAAAAGTAACTTTTTTGTTTATTAAAAGCTTATTATGCTTAATATTTTTTAAAAAAAGGTGGCTTGTAAATAATTTTGGTTTCGCAGGAATTTTACTAGGTGATCTAGTTTATGATCAGTATGCAAGATTTTATTTTGATTTTAAGAAAAATTTTTTAAGCATAAGGTTATTTATTCTAATTTTTAATACGTTGGATAAGGCTTTATTAATTAAAAATTTGCTTATAAAAAGAAAAATAAAATATCTAATAGTCTCATCTTATAGTTATGCAACTCTTTCGAGTATAGCAATTCGAATTGCTACAAAAATGAATATAAAAGTAATAATTATTGGCGGCAATTATTTTAAAATATTTAACAATTACTCAGATGCACTAGATGGCTACTATAAAATATCAAGAAATAGAATAAACGATTTCAAAGCCAAAAACACTAATATTTCATCTGCATTAAAATATTTTGAAATGAGATTAAATGGAGATAGCTTTATTAAAGATAAAAAGGATGAAACTTTAAATTTTAATGAATTAGACGCCAAGAGAGCATATTTTCAAAAAAGAGAAGTAGATAAATCTCAATTTTTAAAAGAATATTCTTTAAAAAATGACAAACCAATATTTGTAATTGCCACTCACTGCTTTAAAGATGCTAATCATTTATATGGAAGATTTTTATTTGATGATTTTTTTGACGAGACAAATTTTTTACTCAAAAACATTAAAAACAACACCAGCTTTCATTGGTTTGTAAAAGCTCACCCCATGTCAGATTATTATGGTGAGGAGAATATAGTAAAAAATATTATTTCTGACTTAAAAACAAATAATATTAAACTAATTGATAATGATATAAGTACGAAATCGATATTAAATATAGCGGACAGAATTTTTACATCAAGAGGAACTATCGCGATCGAGTTTGCTGGTGTAGGCAAAAAACCTTATATTTCATCAAAATCATATTTTTCTGATTTAGATTTTTGCCACTTAATAACTAGTAAAAAAGAATTATTAGCGAGTTTAAATGATACACAAAATAACAATCATCTTAATGAAAATCAAAAAATTGACGCAAAGTGTTGTCTATATCTAAGGAAAGAGGAAATTTTGAGAAAAAATAGATATAATCTAACTGAACCAATCAGACATATAACATATGAAAATTTTACGCAGCAACTTAAGTTAAATTTATATAATAAAAAAAATCTTGAAGGTATAAAGAAAAATTATACTAATATGTTAAACAATTTTTAGTTATGAAAACTAAGCCAAAATATTATTTATTAGATGTTGATGGTATATTAAATAATGGTCAATTTATTTATTCTAATAAAGGTAAAGTAGGAAAAATTTTTGGACCAGATGACAATGATGCGTTAAAAATATTGAGTCAATTTATAAATATTTCTTTTATATCCTCAGATTATAGAGGTTATGAAATTTCAAAAAAGAGAGTTCAAAAAGATATGGGTTTTAAAATTAACTTAGTTCGTAACCACGAAAGGTCTGCCTGGATTGAAAAAAATTTTGACTTAAAAAAAACAATTTTTATGGGTGATGGCATATTTGATTGGATAACAATGAAAAAATGTTTTTATTCAATTTCATGTCATGATTCAAGCAGTTTAGCAAAAAAATATTCAAAGTTTATAACAAAATCAAATTCAGGCAATAGATCTGTGTCCGAAGCTTCATTTCATATTATAAAAAAGTTCTTTTACAAAGATAAAATAGAAAAATTAATTATATCTTACTTAAATGAGTCTAAAAAAAAAACTTGAAAATATCATAGCCCAAAGAAAAACTTTGCTTGGGGTGGGTCCTATGAGTTTGAATGTAGTCGATTCTTCAATTGAGCTAGCTAATAAATACAATTTACCTTTCATGTTGATTGCAAGCCGTAGACAGATAGATTCTACTGATTTCGGTGGAGGTTATGTAAATAATTGGGACACGGAAAAGTTTTCAAATTATGTAAAAAAAAGAGATAAAAAAAAAAATATTATTTTATGTAGGGATCATGGTGGCCCCTGGCAAAATAATTTAGAAATTTCAAAAAAATATAATTTAAGGGAAGCAATGAATTCAGCAAAAGAGTCATATCTTACAGATATTAAGAATGATTTTAAGATAATTCATATAGATGCAAGTTTGTATTTAGACTCAACAAATAAAATTAATGATTCTTTGGAGAGGACCTATGAGTTATATGAATATTGTTACGCACAAGCAAAAAAATATAAAAAAGAAATTTTAATTGAAGTAGGAACTGAGGAGCAAACAGGTACAACAAATACTTTTGAGGAAATTGAATTTTTTTTAGAAAAACTAGTTTCATTTTGTGAGACAAATAAGTTACCAAAATTATTTTTTATAGTTTTGCAATCTGGAACAAAAGTTATGGAAATGAAAAATATTGGAATTTTTGAGTCTATTGTGAGGATTAAAAATGAATTACCTGTTGAAATTCAAATATTTAAATTATTAGAAATTTGTAAAAAATTTGGAGTTTATTTTAAAGAGCATAATACAGATTACTTGTCTGATGAGTCTTTAAAGTGGCATCCGTTTTTAGGAATCCATGCCTCTAATGTTGCACCAGAATTTGGAGTTGCAGAGACTGTAAAACTTTTAAAAATTATGAACTTACACAAACCTAAATTAAAGAATAAATTTATTGAATTAAGTGTTGAATCAGGAAAATGGAAAAAATGGATTTTGAATGGTGATATTTCAGATATTCAGAAAGCACATATATCCGGCCACTACGTTTATTCATCAAAAGAAGGCAAAGAAATCATTCAAGAGCTTAAGTATTTTTTGAATAAAAGAAAGATAAACTTGGATGATGAACTTAAAAAGTCAATAAAATATTCAATTTTGAGATATTTAAAAAACTTTAGACTAATCTAAAATTTATGAATAAAAAGAAAAATAAAAGAGTTGCTACAATAATTTTAAATAGAAATTTACCAAGAGTAACTGATAAATTATTTAATCAATTAAAAAAATATAATAATGATGTTTCAGATTTTTTTATTTTAGAATCCGGCTCTGAAAAATCAAATTTATCAAAAAATGTTACTTGGTGGGCTAATGACAAAAATTCAAAAAAAAATGGGTTGAGGTTTTTTAGAGGAATGAATTACGCTCTAAGAAAATTATATGATGAAAATAATTTTTACAAGTATGATGCTTTCTTTCTTTTAACAAATGACTCAGAGTTCGAAAATAAAAGTATTATAAAGATATTGTTAAAATATCTTGATACACATAGTAGATTAGCCATATTATCTCCCTGCTCAAGAAATTGGGGAGAAAAAAAAATAATCCCAAAAAATGGAATTAGATATTTTTGGTTTTTGTATGATAATGTGTTGTTTATAAGAAGAAAATTTGTAGAAGAAATATTTAATTTAGACAATCCAGGATACAAAAACTTCTTATTTGATGGGTCTAATTTTAGAGGTTATGGCCTTGAAAGTGAGCTTATTGCCAAAGCTTATTCAAACCACTGGGGTGCAGCAATTACAAATTCGGTTTGGAGGGAAGAAAATGAAAATTATCTTATTAATTTTTCCCATATTATTAAAACAAACAATTATGATAAAAACTTAACTTTATATATTGATGAAGGAAAGAAATGGATGAAAAAAAAATATGGTTTTTCAAGTAAATGGTCTATGAATATGTATGTAAAAAACTTTTATGA
>MDSZ01229699.1_pt1 | contig 11075 bp, 21 predicted proteins | sample 811201 | NCBI WGS metagenome assembly MDSZ01 (sample SAMN05326647, study PRJNA326480) | marine metagenome | isolation source: seawater | place: Indian Ocean: North | collected 2010 | reverse complement strand
TGAGCAAGGGTGATCTGGTTGAATCAAGCAAGAAACATTACAAGGGACAGAGAGGAATAATCGTGAAGGGACCTTACAATCATAGATTTCTAAACAGGGATGATTACGAGATGATCAGCCACGGGTTGGGTCATCTCGCGGGTAGCTATGGAAGCGCTGTTGATGTTATGTTCACCGCTAGCGGTCGCACCATTAGACACAGTACAGGTGACGTGAAGAGGGTAGCCACGGATGGATGATGCCACACTTATGCAGCGACTCTCCGAGGAGTTCATCAATGCTCAGAACTCCATCGAGCGCACAAGGCAGGAGCTGGCCATGCGCCTGAGGAAACTGACAGAGAGAACACAAGGTGCTGTTGAAGCCCTCGACAGGGGCGGGATCGGTGCAGAGGTCGACGCACTCGCCGGTATTGGTGAGGAGAGCTTGGCCATCGAGCGCTTGGGTCGACTGTTTGAGGAGCAGCGCGAGATGATCGAGAGCGCAGTGGATAACATCAGAGGAGTCACCCGACGCCGTCTGCGGTAACATGTAGCTTTGTAGCTGCTGTGGTATAATAATGTTACCAAGGAGGAATCATGGATCTAAATGTTGATGTGATTGATAACGAGACCGGAGAGATTTATCGAGAGGGTGTGCTGCTTGCAGCTGCTCATCTCTATATTGCCAAGGAGATGGGAAAGATTGTCCGAGAGGATATCCATACCGTTGAGCTGGATGGTATTGATGGTGGTGGTGAGATGGAAGTCCATGACATCTATGTCGATTTTCCGGAGACCAAGAGAAAGAGTGAATTGTCGGCTGAGGCTATTATCCGAGCCAGGGAGTTCTGGCAGTATGAATCTGGCGGTGGCCAGGTGAGGAAGTAATCATGGAAGATCTCTATCCCTTTACATTAAGCTATACTCTTCCCAGCGGAGAGGAGTACTCTGTTAGAATCGAGAACGATGGTCAGTCAGAGGATGAGTACTACAAGATGTTTCAGAAGTGCGGTCAGGACGTCGCATTCTCAGTCGACTAGGAGGCGGGCATGAGGACAACACTGATTATCATGTCCCTTCTGATTCTGGAGTTATTCCTGATCATTGGTAGTGTCAACGTGCTGCGGTCTTGCGTGTAGCACTGTGCGCAGCGTGGTATAATATACCTGTAACCAAGGAGTTGTCATGACAGACGAAGAAGTGAAAGCGCTAGTGGAGCGTTATGAGATGGACTCGGGCATTACGTATGAGCTCTCAGCTCAGGAGCTGCAGGTCTTGCTCGCTGAGGTGGGTGAGATGGAGCCTATCATCGACGCGATTAATGTTCTCAACGGTGCCAGTGTTGAACAGCGCGCTGCAGATATTGGATGTAATCCTGAAGATTTTGGGCAAGGGGAAGATGACGATTGGATATCAGTAAAGGACCTGAAGTTCTGGACCTCAGTACCCTGGTAAAACATGCAGCTTTTACCCAGCTGTGGTATAATATTATCACCAACCAAGGGGATACAATGCCGATTCAAGAACTCGATGAAATGGAAAACCTGTTAGATGAGGTCACGGACTGCTTTGAGGATACGATGAAGCAACTGTTCGACGAGGACCCGGGCCTGTTCGAAACACGATTTTCCAATGGTGAGGTTAAGGTCCATTCCACTAAAGCTCACTGGAACTCTCAGGTGAGCGGAGCGGGGGATGAGTTTAAGAAAGAACTCAATAAACTGGTTGAGAAGTTTGAAGTTCGACTTCTCCAGGGAGACTTCTCCTAATCATGCAATTTTGTGGTAACTGTGGTACAATAGTATAGTCACCAAGGAGAAACCATGACATACAATCCAAATCGAATCTTTCGCGGCCACAAAATCAAATGCATTGATTTCTTACTCCTCTCCATGCTTGAGAATCCTGGGCAATCTCAGAGATTTCACACCCGGAGATTATTTAAGTGGCAACACGGAATTGAAGACCACCATTCCGGCGGCACCAATATTGCCTTCTTCAATAACAGAAAGTACTATCGAGATATTCTCTTTACCGATGTCTCTCCTCAAACTGTCAAATATGACTCATACTGGACAACCGGCCGGAAATCAAAACAAGCTCAAATGCACCTCACCATCAGAGGCTTCAATCGAGCTAATGAACTCCGAATCAAACTCGGCCTCCCTCAGATTTCTTGGGATTCAGCCGGCCATCCACTTTCATGTAAGCTTGGCCAGGCTGTGGTATAATAGTAGTACCAAGGAGATATCATGAAAATAAAGTACACAATCAAGAAATACAACGGAGATGACCAATACAGCTGGGCCGTCTTTCGTGCACAGGACGTCAAAGGAATGCGAAGTCCGATCTTCCTCGGAGACGCTCAACCAGTGATGAGTGGTCTGACTCGAGCTGACGCACAGTATCACAAGAAATGCCTGGAGGCAAGGTAGTGAAGACTTATACGTTTATCATCGGCAGCATGGATGACTTTGAAGGACTCGAAGATCTCATGGATTATGTAGAGCAGGAGGGACACGAGGGTCATCTCAACTACTCTGTTCACGAGTTCACGGCACCGAAGCAGTGCAACCCTGAGACAGTGCAGCTTATTGGCTACGGTATTGCCTTTGAGAATGACTGGTCCATGGACGGTACGTACAGCTTCTTCATCGAGGGCTCACTGAATAGCGAGGTGAATCCAGCGCTCGACGATGCAAGGTACTATGCAGCGCCCGTGTAATCTTGTGCGCAGCGTGGTATAATAGTATCATACCAAGGAGGAAGTATGGAGTATGAAAGTTTTCACGTTCTGGACATAGTCATCGAGGATGAGACACAGAGGAATGGTCGAGAGATCACAGTCTCAGTCGACACTCATGAGATGATTACGCTCAAGATTGGAATGAGCTGTACCATCCGAACAGATGGAACTGGTGTTGAAGATCTTCAACATGCACTTGAACGAGCGCTCGAAAAGCTCTCAGAGATCGAAGAAGAAAAGCGCAAGGAAGAAGAGTGGCAGCGTAGCACTGAAGCACAAATGATTCAGGCGGGAATTGATGCTCGTGAGAAGATCAAGGCTAAGAAACGTCTTGAGCGCAGTGAGCAACAACGGGTTGATGTTTGGGATCCTCAAGATCCTGTTAACTGGTAGAAATAGGAGGGACAGCAATGTCGGGTGTACTATCGAGCGCGTGATCTAGCGCTGGCGAACGGGCGCACGTACCATGTAGCTGCCATCTTGCGCCGGAAGGGATGCGTTGTTAAGATCGGTGAAAATACTGATAAGACACACCCGCGGTTTAAGAGGCAATATGCTGATGGGTCATGGGCGTCTCACATGCATGCTGAGATGAATGTTCTTAGGTTTGCTCAACCGGGAGATGTCCTTGAGGTCCTGAGATTCAAGAAGTGCGATCACTCTGTGACAATGGCTCGGCCTTGTTCGCTTTGTATGGGTGAGATAAGAAAGGCAGGCATTAAGAAGGTGCGCTTCACTAACTGGAACGGAGAATGGGAAGAGATACAGCTATGAGCTTTAGGAAAGGTGACCTTGTAATGATCAATCCCAATGACCCAGAGATTGAAAGGTTGATGGGCTGGGGTCGTGAGCCTGTGCGATACATGGCTAGTCGACCGGCAACACCAGAAGAGCGTGAGGCGTGGCGTGAACGTAAGCGTGTGGAGATCAAGGAAGCAGCAGCACGAGGTGAGGATACATTTGATATCGCTTTTGATTCTGGCGGGGAGTCTAGGCTGGCACCAAGATCAGTCAGTGTTCCTCTACCCATCGACCGTGTCTACGTCGTTCAGAGGGCGAGATGTCAAGTCGAGCTCGGATGGGGAAGGGCTACAGGTGGCATGGCGAAGCTCCTCGATACCCACACAGGTGAGGTGGCATACGTCAAAAGGAATATGCTTAAGCGCGTGTAGGATTCTGCTAGGCATGGTATAATATAAACACGGAAGGAACGGATATCCTTCCCGCTAACCAAACCAAGGAGGCTTAAATGCCACGTTTCAAGATCGAAGTTGACTCTCTCACCATGAACGAAGAGGAAGGTACTTTCTCTGCTTCCGGCTCAATCCGCGACCTTGTCGCCAAGTCGAAGACCAAGCCGTTCACCGCCACTACCATCATGTGGCAAGGCTCTCCCATCTTCAAGGTGGATGAGGCTGGAGCTCTCGCTGATAAGAAGTTCAAGCGGGGTGAACGTATCGCTATTGCCCGACGCTTGAAGCTCGAGCGGTTGGCCAAGTTTGGTGAGCAGCTCGCTGAGCGTGCCAAGCCGGCGGTTGAGGTCGAGCTCGAGGTTGGAGAAACTGTACAGCTCGCTGCCAAGTAGCAGCGAGCGCTGAGGTGATTGATGGATTTGAAGTTGAGCGAGCTTGACGGACAGACACTTGTTGCGGTCATTGAACCAGGGGATGAAGGTCCTCTGGTTGACCTCATGAATGAGAGGAAGAACGGCTTCAGTATCTGGGGAGAAGACGTCGATGTACCCATTGCTGTGGTAGATGGAAGGATGCTGAGTGAGGACTGGTGCACTAATGATCATCTCCTGGCCATCGAAGCACATGAGCTGGGACATCTACGATTAGAGACAGTCAGTGAGGAAGAGGCAGAAAGAGAAGGGATGCGTCTTCTAGTCCGAGCAGGACAAGATGGTGCACTTCGTCTTCTAAAGGCGAGAGGAATCGTGCACTCAGAATAGCTAGGTGGTATAATATAGGTGTTAAGCAAAGGAGCTAACATGGAACTGACACCTCTTGAAGAAGCAATCATTAACGCACAGGAAATCGCAGCTGGGCTAGCGCTCACTGCAATGGTGCAGAACCTGGTCAAGGAGAATGCTGAGGCATCTGTTCGTTCGATCAATCATGAGCTCTGTCTTTCAGAGCGGCGAGAAGCGATCAAGGAGGAGCGTCACACTAATCAGTTGCTCGCCATTGTGGCACTGACTGGTAATCTAGAGGTCTCAGCATAATGCAAGGTATATTCGTTTTCATCGTAGTTGGTGTCGCCTTTGCGTGGGTGATGCGCAACTGGAGCAATCAGCCTCCCGTGTAGATATTCCTTGGTTGGGTTATAATATAAACATGGAGGCAAGGAACACTGTTCGCACTGGAAACCCCAGTCGTCTGGAGCCGAAAGGCTAGGTTCCTTCTGTTCTTTTACAATTTGAGGCCTTGGACTTAGCGGTTCAAGGAGCCGGTGGGAATGCCGGGCGCAGTAGACAAAAAACTGACCGTGAGCGACGAATTGGTGGTCGCAAAACTCGGCAGGTAATGAGGAGTATGTACACCAATTGCATGTTTCGCATCTCGCTAACGGGTCCCCACCTTCTCATCTTTTTTTATGGGTTGCTAGCTCAACGGGTAGAGCATCAGACTTTTAATCTGACGGTTCAGGGTTCGAGTCCCTGGCAACTCACCATTTCCTATGTACAACTTTTTTTAGGCTCCTATACTTTAAACTGGATGGAGTTGGAGAAAAGAGGTTTTGTTTTGAGTGACAGCCTTTTGAGGGTAGACCCTTACCCTGAAAAGAAAAGCAGGCAAGTTGTAAAGTTATAAGGTCACGTGAACCCAAGAGTAAGGGTGACTGCTCTGGTTGTAACGTCACTGCAGTTGCAGTATTTGGTTGGTTACGTATTGTTGGAATGTCTGCCGCTGTCACTCTTTGCCACCGTAGCTCAGTTGGTAGAGCAGCTGATTTGTAATCAGCCGGTCGGAGGTTCGAGTCCTCTCGGTGGCTCCATTTTCTTGTACAACGTTCAATCTCAAATTACGATGTGAATATGCAAACATTTTTAAAGAAAAAAGACGACGATGCCACCGGAGTTGATTGATCAAGCGCTGTTTCTCTTAACCGCAGCCGGCCTTGGCTCTTTGATCGGTTTGGAGAGGGAGATACACGGCCAGCCAGCTGGTTTACGCACTCATATGATATTGTCTATGGGTGCTGCTCTGGCGGCGATTCTTTCGATCGCATATTCATCGTTTATCTCTAATCCAGCGCTACCATCTGATCCAGGGCGCATTGTAGCTCAGGTCGTTAGCGGCGTCGGCTTTCTTGGCGCCGGCGCGATCATGAAGATGGGCGTAACTGTCAAGGGCCTTACCACTGCAAGCTCTCTGTGGACTACTGCGATCATTGGGATCGCTTGTGGCAGCGGCTATCTACAACTCGCCGGCGTGTCAGCAGTCTTGGTGTTTGTAATTCTGACAATCATAAACAAGCTTGAGAAAGCTGTTTTAACGAGTTATGGGACTCACACTTTAAAAGTGGTCCTTGACGACCGCCCGGGGATTGTTAAAGATATTAAAGAGATGCTCGAAAAACGAAGAGTAAAGCTCGTTTCTTTGAGCGCTAGCATGCCTGATAGAGCGACCCTGAAGCTCTCGATGGTAATTCGGAAGCCAAGCAATCTGGGCATGGATAGCTTGATTAATTCCCTAACTGAGTTTAGTGAGACCAGATCAATGGATCTAAATTAGGAGCAGATTATGTGTGTACTATCGTGCTAAGAAACTTGCGGTGAGCAATGGGCGAACCTACCACCTTGCAGCTATATTGAGACGTAATGGGAAAGTTATACGTGTTGGAGAAAACACTGATAAGACTCACCCCCGGTTCAAGCGGCAATACAAAGATGGTACTTGGGCTAGCCACATGCACGCCGAGATGAACGTGTTGCGTTTCGCAGAGCCAGGTGACCACTTGGAGGTTATGAGGTTTAAGAAATGTACTCACGCGCTTACAATGGCGAAACCTTGCAGGTTCTGTGAGGAAGAAATTAAGAAGGCAGGAATTGCCAACGTCAAATATACTAATTGGGACGGTGAATGGGAGACTCTTCAGTTATAGTTAAGGGTGCCCATTCCATATACAAAAAGCAAGGAGAATGTATGCACTTGAATAACAGCTCAGAAGAGTTAATCAAGATGTCTGAAGAGAGGGGGGAAAGTATCCTCTTAAAGACCGGCGCGCTGGTAACAGAGACAGGTTTCTACAGAGGTCGCGCACCAGACGCCAAGTCCTACGTTAAGGATGAGCTTACCGCTGATTCCATTGACTGGACTTCAAATAACAGCATGACGGAAAGTGAGTTCTCGAAGGTCTTTGCAGAATTTCGAGCGTACAAAGAGAAGCTACCAGAGACTTTCTGCCAAGAAGTCACAGCAGTACGAGACTCTCGCCATGGTCTCGATGTCGTAGTTTATACAGAGATGGCGAAGCATGCTCTGTTCACAAGGAACATGTTTGTTCCAGGCGGCCGTCCCCTGGTACAAGGTGCTGACCCATTTTTCATATATCACTTCCCAAATAAACAAGATGAAGCCCAAGTGATAATCTCTATGAAGGAAAGGGTGATCCTGATAGCTGGGTCTCATTACTCTGGAGAGATCAAGAAAAGTGTATTCTCTGTTTTGAACTTTTTATTCCCGAAGGCGGGCCACCTTCCGATGCATTGCTCTGTAAACGTTGCCCTTGATGGGGCGAGCCCCGCAATCTTTTTTGGGCTATCGGGTACAGGGAAGACGACTCTTTCTTCTGATGAGAAAAGAGTACTGATTGGTGATGATGAGCATGGCTGGACAAATCATGGCCTCACTAACTTTGAGAACGGATGTTACGCGAAGACAATCGGCCTCTCAAGAGAAGCAGAGCCTCAAATCTGGGATGCGTGTAATAAGAGGGGCACGATTCTGGAGAATGTTACTTTTCACCCAACTACTCTGATGCCAGATTTTTCGGATGGCGTTTTAACTGAGAATACTCGTGCTTCTTATCCGTGTTCTAGCATTTCTGGAGCTGATAAATCAGGGTACGTAGATCTCCACCCGAAGAATATTGTTATGCTGACGTGTGATGCCTTTGGCGTCCTACCCGCTGTTATGAAACTGTCTCCTGATGAGGCAGTCAAGCAGTTTTTGCTTGGCTACACAGCTAAGGTTGCGGGAACAGAGGCCGGAGTCGTAGAGCCACAAGCAACTTTTTCTTCGTGCTTTGGTGCTCCCTTCATGCCGCTACCTCCCAGGGCGTATGCTGATATCCTGAAAGAGAAGATCCAGAAGCACGGCACGAGATGCTGGCTAGTAAATACAGGATGGACAGGCGGGGGTTACGGCGTCGGTGAGCGTATGCCGATCAAGACGACCAGGTTGATTATAGACAAGATTCATGACGGTACTCTAGACCAGTGTGAAGTGTTTTTGCATGGACCCACTGGGTTCACTGTTCCAGACGCGAAGGAGATCCCCAGAGAATTGTTGGTACCTGAGCTCGGGTGGGGAGACGCTGATGCGTACGCTAGTCAGTCTAGGGAGTTGATGGAGTTATTCACTCAAGAAGAGCAGAAACTAAATTAACGACAAACCTCAGCCTCTTATTATTTAGCAATGAGGAACTAAGATTTGAAAGGTGAAAGTCTTTAGTGATAGTAACCAAGAATTAGTCGAGCCAAAACTTGACAACCTCACAAGGGCTATCTTTCGAGATAGCTCTTATTATTTACCGGTGGAGAGTTACAGAGATGAACAGAAAATTTGAAACACCATGGGCAAACATATCAGATTTGATGGCAGGCCTAATGATGGTCTTCCTGTTTATCAGTGTTGCTTATAGTTTCCAAGTTCGATCTACATCTGCATTGCTGGAGTCGAAGAACCAAAAAATAACAGATATCGCTGGCAGCTACACGGACTCCAGGGTAAGTGTTGCCGATTCTTTGGAAGCCAGATTCTCTGACAGATATGAAGAGTGGGGCGCGACTCTTGACCGAGATACACTGACTTTTAGATTTAACGATCCAGCACTCCTCTTTGAGCCGGGTAGCTCTGAATTGACTGAAAAGTTCCAGGAGATTTTGTCTATTTTCTGGATCGAGTACATAGACGTTCTTTCTAATTACACGGCAGAGATAAGAGAGGTGAAGATCGAGGGACACACTTCTTCTGAGTGGTACAACTCGACGTTGGATGAGTCCTATTTTAATAATATGAGGTTGTCCCAACAGAGAACTCGCAGCACTCTCGAGTATTGTTATTTCTTAACTCCTGCCAAAGATAGAAGGTGGGTTAGGTCATTAGTCACTGCTAACGGGATGTCATTCTCAAGGCCGGTCTTAAATGGATCAGGGGAAGAAGATATCGTGAAATCTAGACGTGTTGAGTTTACTATTATTGTTGATTCGAGATCTACACTCGAAGAGATAGGGAGAGCCCTTAATGATTGAGTACTTCGACTGGATCGCATTGATCCCGATCCTTTTTATAATCCCGCCGCTGCCCTACGTGAGGAAGCTCTTTGTAGGTGTAGATGTAACTAAGTTTTCCTACGGCGCTTCAACCACAGGAATCCTCTTAACTTTCTTTGGTATCTGGCAAGGTCTTCTCGGCTTTGACGTGCAGAACATGGATTCGAGTTTGCCGACCCTGGTAGAGGGCTTGAAGGTTGCCTTCGGTTCTTCGCTGACAGGATTGACAACGAGCTTGCTGATAAACCTACTTTTTGTCAAAAGCAAGGACGACGTAGAATCGAGCCTGGAGAAGACTGTCGAAGCGCTCCATGACCTGAAGGCTTCTCTAGAAGCCTTCACCGCTCGCTCATCACAAATGCAGACAGAGGCTCTGCTATCTGCTGTCAAGAAGCTTATAGACGAACTTGAGATGGGTATAAACTCTGAAACGAAAGAGACAATGCTTAAGTTTAGGAATTCCGTAGAATACCTCAGTGAATGGCAAAAGAAATACATGGATGAGATCAAGTCGGTCACCGAAGCCATGGACCAAAACGCTGTGGTAACGCAAGTCACGACAGATCAACTCAACCGAACCAATGAAGTTTTAGCAGAGCTAGCTCCAGTTACGGAGAAGATTGCTGCTAGCATTGGCTGGGTTCAAAAAGCACTTCCTACAACCAGAAAAAGAGGAATAGATTTGGATGAAAAATGAATTTGTCGTTTTCGTTGGACCGATGTTCGGCGGAAAGACCACAAAACTGCTCAGCGCAGTTGACCGCTACAAGTATCAGAAAAGAGACATATTCGCGTTTAAGCCACGGGTTGATCAGCGATATGCCAAAGAAAAAATAGTAACGCACTGGGGAGGGAAGCTACAGGCTCACCTAATCTCTGACGCGAACGGAATATGGGAGTTTTTGGCTAACGCAGCAGTTAGTACATACGAGCAACCTGTTATTGCCATAGACGAGGCGTTTATGCTGGCTGACGCTGGTGTTGTATTGCCTGAGCTCTTTAAGGGCGGCGCAACGGTTATTGCCTCGACGCTCCAGATTTCTTCCGACGGAACTGCGTATCCAGAAGTCACTGGTTTCATGCCGTATGCTACGAAAGTAGAAGTATGTCCCGCAGTGTGTACGATCTGTGGTGCGGACGCTCATTACACGGAGAAGATCGGTGGTCGTTCAGATCATGGTATCGAAGTTGGCGGAGCCGAGATGTACCAACCACGCTGCTTTAAGCATTTTACATACTACGGAGGTAAGAAATGAGAAAAGGAATAATCGCTGGGAACTTTGACGTAATCCACCCAGGTTATGTCCGGTTTTTCAAGGATGCAAAGAAGAACGCATGCGATTGGCTGATCGTAGCGCTCCATGTTGATCCAACGATAGAAAGACCTAACAAGGCGAAGCCAATATTGTCTGCTGGGGAAAGGACCGAGATTCTTCTCTCTCTCTCTGCTGTCGATGAAGTGATGTATTACAATTTAGAATCCGAGCTCGTGAGCCTTCTTGCTAGCGTACAAGATCACGTCAGAGTTATAGGTTCGGACTACGAAGGAAAACATTTTACCGGAAAAGAGTTAGCTTCCGATATTTATTATCATAACAGGGACCACAACTGGTCAACGACAAGGTTTAAGACTGAAATAGCTACACAATGTATAAAACAGGGGTTACTCAAGGAAAACTAGATTTAAGCCAAGCGAATTTTTTTGTAGTCTTAAATTTGCTTGATTACCTCACTACTCACCTTCTAATATCTATGGATGGTGAAGAGTTGATGCCGTTAGGCGCTTCCGTAATAGCAGACTACGGAATGCCGGGCCTTCTATTCTACAAACTTTCTGTAACCCTGG
>MDSZ01093759.1_pt1 | contig 11075 bp, 12 predicted proteins | sample 811201 | NCBI WGS metagenome assembly MDSZ01 (sample SAMN05326647, study PRJNA326480) | marine metagenome | isolation source: seawater | place: Indian Ocean: North | collected 2010 | reverse complement strand
AATTCAAAACTATCAAACTAAACAACTAATAGAATATTGTCTGGCATTTCTACTTTTAATTACTGCAATAGTTATATTGATCCATTGATGACCATTAGTTATTTTATTGTAAAAAATATTTTAAAATGCCATTTTTATAATAATTTAAATTAAATAATCAATCGGTAAAAAATGTATATAGTTATTTCTGGAATATTTCTCTTTACTTTCGGGCATATGTTTAAAAGACTATTTCCTTCATTAAGAGAATACATAGATAGAAAATTTGGTAAAAAATTAGGTAAAGGTTTTGTTGCCATTTTTTTAGTGTCTGGATTTTTATTGATCAGTTTTGGCTACTACCATAATGAGTTCGACATCTATTTATATTACTCCCCTCCTTGGCTTTATGCAGTTACACATTTAATGATGTTTTGTTCACTCGGTTTAATCACACTAAAGGAAGCTCCTTTTGGACATGCTTCTCGATTAAAAAAATATTTCAAACACCCTATGCTAACTGGATTAATTGTTTGGAGTGCTTCACATTTACTCATAAATGGCACGCTTATGGCTGTCATTCTTTTTGGTGGGTTAGGTGTTTGGGGTGCCATAGAAATTTATTTATTAGAAAAAAATAATTCAAACGCTCCTGAACCTGAAGAATCCCAAGGCACATTAATTGGTGACATGAGCTTCTTAGGAAGAATAATCTTGATTTATGTTATTTTAATTTTAATACATATCTATCTGGGAGGAAATGTTTATCCTTTCCTATGATTTTATTAAACTGATATAAATTACAAACTAAGAATATTATATATTTCCAATGATTGAGTATTTTATAGAAAATTATAGTTTAAAGAAATGATTAAAAAATTTGATAGTTCAACAGCTTTACTCATTGTAGATGCACAAAAAGGTGTCAACGATACAAATTATTATGGAGGGCCTAACGGGAAGCGTAATAATCCGAATGCAGAAAAAAATATAATTTCTGTTTTGAATAAATGGAGAACTTCAAGTCGGATCATAGCCTTTACTAAGCACAACTCTAGAGAAAAAAACTCCCCATTAAAAATTAATCTTGAAAGCGGACAGCAACTGGACGGAATTCATCCTGAAGACAAAGACATTGTTATTATAAAAGATGTAAACAGTGGGTTTGTTGGAACATCATTAGAGATAGACCTTCGTAGAGAAGGAATTAAACGTATCGTTGTATTAGGATTTTTTACAAATGTTTGTGTTGAAACAACAGTAAGAATGTCAGGGAATATGGGTTTTGACACCTACTTAGTTCATGACGCCTGTGCTGCAATGAACAGTATAGGCTTAAATAATAAATTCTTTGAACCTGACCTGGTTCATGACATGGCAGTAGCTAATTTAAATGGTGAGTTTTGCACCGCTATTTCTACCAGCAATGCTCTACATTTATGCGATCGTGATGCCGAATTTCTAAACCGTGTCCAGGGCAACGAATGAAATTTGGAGTTTCATCAATGATAGCTCCTTTAAAAAAAGTTGCTGTCATGAAACCTGGCAAAGCTCTAATAAATGCAGATCCTCAAATCTGGCATTACAGTAAGAAGTTTAATCCAGACAAAGTTTCAGAAAACCATGAGGAATTTATCAAATTATTAAAAGATTTTGGAACTGAAGTTTATTTTCTTTCAGAAGATGATAAAGGGATTGCTGATTCTGTCTTCACTTATGACGCATCTCTTATGACACCATTAGGCGCTATAATTATGTCTCCTGGAAAAAAATTAAGATCAGGAGAAGAGAAAATTCATCGTAAATTTTATGAATCTAATAAAATACCTATTATTGGTTCAATTGAGGGAAATGGAAGAGCTGAAGCTGGTGATACTTTATGGCTAGATGAAAAAACTTTAATTGTGGGTCGTGGCTTTAGAACTAATGAAGATGGAGCAAATCAACTTATAAGAATTTTTAATTCTTTAGGTATTAAAGTGCATAAAGTTGACTTACCTGTTTTCTATGGGCAGGAAGCCTGCCTCCACCTTATGTCACTAATTAGCATCGTTGATGAAAAAAAAGCAATAGTATATATGCCTCTTTTGCCAGTAGCACTTTTAGAGTTATTGATCAATAAAGGTTTCTCTCTTATTGAAGCTCCAAAGGATGAGTTTTTTTCTAGTAACACCCTTAATATTAATGTTTTAGCAATGTCTCCAGGGAATTGTATAATGTTAAGCAATCTTCCAGAGACACAATCGGCATTATTAAAATCAGGAATTAGAGTTAAAGTTTTTAAAGGTGATGAGCTTTGCATAGGTTGTGAGGGCGGTCCTACATGTCTAACCAGACCTTTACTTAGGCAGTAATTGTTAACAAAAATAATTTTATACTCAGAAAACTTTATAATTGCCTTATATTAACTCTAGAATAAAATTCTAGTTTAGTTTGTTATTTATTAATATTTATATAAAAAATAAAGGAGGTTTTGATGAGCATAGGCCGAGTCACTATGATGGAATTTTCTTCAGAAGAGGCCATAGAAGAGGCAGAAGTAGAATATAAAAAAATTAGAGCAGAAGCCTTTCCAACATTGGAGTTGGTTTTGAATATTCGAACAGGCCCAAAATCAGTGATGTCCGTTGCTGTATACCCAAGTAAAGAGTCTGCAGATAGTAATTTACCTGCACGAAAAGAATATCAAGACAGGCTTTCAGCAAACATCAAAGATAGTTTTTATCATGAAGGAGAGGTAAGCTACTTTTTTCAGCCCAAGGCTAATAGAAGTTGATTTAGTAATTTCAATCATAATCAATCTTAAAATCACTATTTTCATTAACTTGAATAATACGCTATTTTGTTTAAAATAATAATTTATATGAATAAAGAATTTACAAATAAAGACCTGTTAATTGATTGCCTTCAATACGCAAAATGGTCACCCAAAATCTTCAAACAAATGCGTAAAGGTGGTTTAGACTGTGTTCATGTCACTATTGCTTATCATGAAAACTTTAGAGAAACTATTTCAAATGTTGAGTATTGGAATTCACTTTTTTCAGAAAATTCAAATTCAATTATTCAAGCTTTCAGTGCCGAAGATATATTAAAAGCTAAAAAACAAAATAAAACGGCCATTATATTTGGATTTCAAAACCCCTCACCTATTGAAGATGACATAAATTTAGTTGAAATTTGGCAAAAACTAGGTGTTAGGTTTATGCAACTTTCTTATAATAATCAGTCATTATTAGCAACAGGCTGCTATGAGGAAAATGACCCCGGCATTACAAGAATGGGTAGAGAAGTGATTAAAGAAATGAACAGGGTTGGAATTGTAATTGACATGAGTCATTCATCTGAAAAATCGACTTTAGAGGCTATTGAAATTTCTTCTCGACCTATAGCAATAACTCATGCAAATCCTTCTTTTTGGCATTCAGCCAGAAGAAATAAATCAGAAAATATTATAAAAAGAATATCAGAATCTAATGGCATGATTGGTTTTTCATTATACCCTCACCATTTAAAAAATGGTTCAAATTGTAAATTAAATGACTTCTGTGAAATGATTGCTAAAACCGCAGAAAAAATAGGAGTAAAAAGCCTTGGGATAGGTAGTGATTTATGTCAAGATCAACCTGATTATGTTGTAGATTGGATGAGAAATGGAAGGTGGACAAAAGAACAAGACTTTGGAGAAGGAAGTGTCAACAATCCTGGATTTCCAAAGCAACCAAGTTGGTTTCAAAACAATAATGACTTCAAAAATATTCAAAAAGGACTAAAAATTGTTGGTTTTTCTAATGAAAATATTAGGGATATAATGGGCGCTAATTGGTTTAATTTTTTTAAAAGTTCATTTTCCCATCAGAGTGTATAATGGCTGTAACTCAAACAAAAATTAATTTCAATAAATTAAGGCCCGCCTCAAAAATCATGTCCTTAGACAAAATGGGAAGCTGTTTCCCAACAAGGCTTTCATTTATGCGCATTTTAATTCGAAAGCTAATTAGTAATAAATCAAATATAAATATAAATACTTGGGAATTGGATAAAAATGGATATGGATATGCTGTCTTAACTATAGACTTGGATAACAAAATTTTTTCACTCATAGCTTTCTCAAATAAACTTGAAAATTCTATGAGAACTGACCGCGTTATTGCATCTGCCTGGGATACATCTTTTGCCCTATTTGATGGCATTCCAAACAACCAAGATATTAAAAGATTAAAAAGTCAGCTCCCTTTACAGGAAGCTGGAAGGTACTCCCAATCTGAAATTATTATAAGCCGGGCAAATAAATCTCTTCGAATATTCAATTCAATTATTAATTTTCTCTCAAATGGCATCCAACCACCAGAAAAATTAATAAATAATATCGGTTATCTGATGAGAACTACCGCCGTCTATGGTAATGGAAAGTTTGGGATTTGCGACCGTGAAAAAATAAAATCATCACCAATATTTTCCCCACCTTTCCAAGCAGAAATGTTAACAGTTTATTTAATCCGTCATTTCTCAATTGAACTTGTTCATCATATTGCCAAAAATAAAAACCCTTCAAAATTTGTTTACCTTGATAAAAAATTGCAGAGACATTTAGGAATTGGCAATGCTACAGGCCTTGGGATGGCGCCATTTCTAGTTAAGCATCCTATCTTATTAAATAACTGGATATTAGTTAAAGAAATAGCTTTATCAAGAATGTTAGAAAAAAATATTATTTCCCAATCAAAGATGGAAAAAATACTTGAACTAGTAAACAGGGCATTAAAACATTTACTAGAATGGGAAACTGAAGATGAAAGACAAAAATTTAGACTTAATATTCTAATTAAAGAATGGAAAAGAATTAAAAATCAAATTAAAATGGAAACTTTAACAAAATTATTTCCATTAAAAAAATTATTAAATTTAACAAACAACTGTTCTGAGGAATGCCAAGAATTAATGATTTCTCTAATTCTAGAAATTGGTAGTGAAGAAATTGATGGTTTAGAACACTGCCTTGAGAGTTCACAAGGAGTTAAATTGTTTCCTGAAATGAAATTAGATAAATTAAAACAGATTTTGCATAGTAATTTTGATTGGGCATTTAAAATTAACTTTAATTTAAAATCATCTAATTCTAAATTCTGGTATGTGTCAGAAGAAAAGTTAGAACCTCGTCTAGGAAACAGGTTCACTGAAAACGGATCTGAACTAGAGCAACCCCTAGATATTGCAAGACAAATTCAAAATCTATCTAACGATTTAAGTAAATTTTCTGAGAAAGTTACTGTTGCTGAGTTTTTAATGAAATACCCAAAACATAGATATATTGTTAAAAGAATCCAAACCAATATGTGGGCACCTTATTCTGAAATACACAACAACTTAATTGATAAAAATTGTCTTCCTATAGACATGTTGAGATTTAAGTTATCTTTCTTTGGTGGTTCTAAATTTGACCCAAAATCTGACAAATGGACACGAGTAAACTTATATCAAGGCGCTCCATTAGGTGATGAACTTAATTCACCTGATAGTGATGATTGGTGGCTCCCATCTCTGAGTTTTAATTAATGCAATGTTCTTTTAATGAACTCAAAAATTTAATTTTTCAATCAGGTATAGGCTTGAACTTTGACGTCGGAATATGTGAGGATATATCCGAAGCTGTGGTATATTTAGAGAGGTATAATTTAAAAGCTTGTAAAGAATTAATCTACTGCTTTAAATGCAAAAAACATCAAATTAAAAATTATACCGTTTTAAAAAATTCAATAAGCTTTAAAAACAGTCGAGTTATGTTTGAAGGTGTTACAGGTTTAGATTTTTTTCGGACAGGTCTATACGATGAAATTTCTTTTTATAACCTTGACTCACCTTTGATTCTAGCGGGTTTGGGTTTAATCAATGAAGTTCAAAGTTTTCAAATAACCCATTCCTCTAATGTCGTTGGATACATTGATGACCATAAGTTATTTTGGGATGAAAAGTTTAATGAAAACAACGTTAAAATCACTATAAAGAAGAAATCATTTGTCCCTAAAAAATATAATTTTTTAAAAAATAACATTGATATTGAAAAAAATATTTGGAAATCTTTACAAGTTTTGTCATTAAAGACTCTTGTTCCTGAAAGCGAACAATCAAGGCTGGATGGGGCTGGGGCTGGAATTGAAGACAATGATTAAATTACATAACTATTTCCAATTTTATCAAAAAAAAATCTAATTTTTTGCATTTTTAAAACAAAATGTATATTCTATAATTTATTGTGTTCTAATAATTTGATTAAGGAAAATCTTATGAAAAAATTTATACTTTCAACTATAGCTGGCGCTTCTTTAGCTTTAATGTCTAATCAAGCGATAGCCGGCTGTGGTTCAATATCAATGGCTGATATGAATTGGCCCTCTGCTACTTTAATGGCAAATGTTGATAAAATTATTTTGGAAGAAGGCTACGGATGTGAAATAGAGTTAGTGGCTGGAGCTACGACAACAACATTTGCTTCAATGAATGAAAAAGGCCAACCTGACGTTGCTGCTGAATTATGGATAAATGCTGTTCGTGAACCTTTATTTGCAGCAATGGATGAAGGAAGACTTCATTCCGCCAGGAAAATGCCAATCACAGATTTAGGTGAAGGATGGTGGGTCCCTTCATATACCCTAGAAAAAAATCCAGATCTTAAAACAGTTTTAGACATTCTAGAAAGACCTGATCTTTTCCCCGCTAAAGAAGACCCTTCTAAAGGTGAGTTTATTGGCTGTCCAGCTGGATGGGGATGCCAGTTATCTAATATTAATCTATTCCGTGCATTCGAAATGGAGAAAAAAGGATGGATTTTAATTGACCCAGGTTCACAGGCAGGATTAGATGCTTCTATGGCTAAAGCCGTTGAAAGAGGTGAAAATTGGTTTGGCTATTACTGGGCTCCTACTGCTCCAATAGGAAGATTTGGAATGAAAATGATGCCTTTTGGCGTACCATTTGCTGGAGCAGAAAACTGGGACGGTTGTATTGCAAAAGCCGAACAAGATTGTGCTGATCCAAAACCTTCTTCTTGGACAGAGTCTGAAGTTCATACGATTGTAACTACCAACTTCAAGGAACAAGCTTCAACAGCTATGGATTACTTCGCAAAGCGTATCTATCCTGGTGATGTAATGGGTAAAATGCTTGTTTATATGGATGATAACCAAGCACAAGGAATTGATGCTGCCATAGAGTTTCTTACAACTTATGAAGATGTTTGGACATCTTGGGTTACTCCCGAGATAGCATCAAAGGTTAAATCTTCTCTATAATCATTTAAATCAATCATCCACTGATAAATAATATCAGTGGATGATCTACTTATCTAAATAAAAGGTCATTCGATGGATTTTTGGACAGAAATTCCTAGCTTAGGCAGAAGTGATTTACGCGATTTAAAAAAAGGTATTGATGCATCTTTTAAAAATTTTTCCCGTTCTTATGGTGCAGAAATTGAAGCGTTTTTTGATCCCCTTTATTTCTTTTTAGTATGGCTTGAAAAACTTTTAATTGCTGCTCCTTGGCCAATAATCCTTGTTGTAGTTGGCTCTTTATCATATCTAGGATCTAGGAGTTGGAAGCTTGCTTTAGGATCTGTTCTTTCTTTTATAATTATTGGCTACTTTGGCATGTGGAAAGATATGATGGCCACCATATCTTTAATCTCTGTCGCTACAGTTATTTGTATAGCTATTGGTATACCTATAGGTATTTTAATGTCTCGGTATGATAGATTACAGGCTGCTATAACTCCAATACTTGATCTTATGCAAACAATACCAATCTTTGTTTATTTATTACCCGTAGTTATGCTTTTAGGTATAGGTAGAGTTCCTGGACTAATTGCTGTAATTGTTTATGCATTACCTCCTATAATACGTTTGACTAATTTAGGAATACGTCTTGTGGATAAAGAAATTTTAGAGGCAGCAGATGCTTTCGGATCAAATTATTTTCAGAAACTTTTTTCTGTTCAAATTCCTTTAGCATTACCTAATATTTTTGCTGGTGTTAACCAAACTATAATGATGGCGCTTGCAATGGTTGTCATAGCTTCCATGATTGGAGTAAAGGGGCTGGGAATGCCCGTTCTTCAATCTATACAAAATCAATATTTGACTTTGGGCTTAATGAATGGTTTGGCGATTGTTGCTCTTGCAATTATTTTTGATAGAGTTTCGCAGAGATATGGTAAGCGCCTGCAAGCTCATAGGTATGGTAAAGAGAATGAGTAAAGTAAAAATTGAAATCAAAAACTTATATAAAATCTTTGGGGCGAAAGACCTTTCTTTAGTGCCCTTAGTTCGTGATGGAATTTCTAAGCAGGAATTACTGGATAAGCACAATCACGTCCTAGGTCTCAATAATGTAAATTTGTCAATTCCTGAACAAAAAGTACAAGTTATAATGGGCCTTTCTGGTTCTGGAAAGTCTACCTTAATTCGTCATGTAAATAGGCTCATTGAACCCACGTCTGGAGAATTGTTTGTAGAAGGGGTAAATGTTTTAGAAATGTCAAATTCTGAACTTAGAGAATTCCGAAGAAAATCAACCTCAATGGTTTTTCAAAAATTTGCATTATTACCCCACAAAACAGTTTCTCAAAACGTTGCATACGGTCTTACCATTCAAGGAGTAAAAGAGAAATTAGCCAAAGAACAAAGTCATAGGTGGATTGACCGTGTTGGTCTTGGAGGTTTTGAAGAAAGATATCCAGCTCAATTGTCTGGAGGAATGCAACAAAGAGTTGGTTTAGCCAGAGCATTAGCAACCGACGCTCCGATACTTTTAATGGATGAGGCTTTTTCAGCGCTTGATCCATTAATAAGGACAGATATGCAAAATATATTGCTGGAACTTCAAAAAGAATTACACAAGACAATCTTATTTATCACTCACGACCTGGATGAAGCTCTCAGGATTGGAGATAGTATTGCTATTTTGAGGGATGGGAAGATAATACAAGAAGGCGACCCTCAAGATATTATTATGAATCCAGCTGATTCTTACATAAAAGATTTCATAAAAGATATAAACAGAAGCCGTGTTATTGAGCTAAGGTCTATAATTAATAAAGACATTAAAGGTACCGGGGAAGGACTGAATCTGAAAATGACAGTGGAAGAGGCCCTCCCCATCTTGAACTCTTCAAAGACAAAGTCTTTTTCCGTAGTCGATGAAAAAAATAAAATTTTGGGTAGTGTAAACTTAGATACTGCAATAAAAGCTCTATCAAGAGCAAATGACAGTAACATAGTAGAACGATACAAATAAAAAAATAATTGACAAACACAATATGGCTGCCTTTAAAATATTGTATGCGATTATTACTATTAATTTCATTATTTATTTTATTCAACAAATTCACATCCGCTGATGACAACATTCTCTCTGGAGCAGATATTGATTATGGAGAATATTTGTCAGGAGAATGTGTCACTTGCCACAATAAAAAAGGTAAGGATACAGGAATACCATCAATCATTGGTTTGGATGCAGATGTTTTCGTAGCATTAATGCTTGCTTATAAATCAAAAGATATGGAAAACCCTGTTATGCAAATGATTGCTGGTAAACTTGACGACAATCAAATTGGTTCATTAGCTCTTTATTTTAGTAAATTGAATCCTCCACAATAATATTTTTATTTAAAGCATTTACTTAAGAATAAAACATGATAATGTTTCTCAAACAAAAATTTAATTTGGGGAGGAAATTAAATATGTCTAATTTATCAAGACGTTCCTTTGTTGGTCTTATGACCGCCACTTCAGCAGCTCTTGCAATGCCATCTATTTCATTTGGAGCATTACCTAGGGTAGTTGTTATTGGTGGAGGAGCTGGTGGCGCTACTGCTGCTAAGTATATAGCAAAAGATTCTAAAGGGGCTGTACATGTAACACTTGTAGAAGCTTCAAAAAGATACTATACATGCTTTTTTTCAAATCTGTACCTTGGTGGTGTTAGAAATTACGCCTCTATAGGTCATAATTATTACGGCTTGTCAGTTAATCGTGGTGTTAATGTTGTTCATGAATGGGCTGTGTCTGTAGATCCAGCAGCAAAGAAAGTTAATCTAGGTTCTGGTGCAAGCGTTTCATATGATAAACTTGTTATTTCGCCTGGCATCGATCTCAAATATGATAGTATAAATGGATACTCTCCTGAAGCACAATCTCGTATGCCACATGCATGGAAATCAGGAACTCAAGTTCAACTTCTTAAGAGTCAAGTGTTGAACATGAAAAAAGGTGGAACATTTGTAATGGTTCCTCCACCAAATCCATATCGATGCCCTCCTGGACCCTATGAGAGGGTTTCAATGATTGCTCATCAATTTAAAAAGAGCAATCCTACAGCTAAAATTGTCATCCTTGATCCAAAGGATAAGTTTTCAAAACAAGGTCTTTTTATGGAAGGTTGGAACAAACACTATCCTGGAATGATTGAATGGATTGATGCTAAAACGCACGAGGGCTTGAAAAATATAAATGTAGATAAAATGGAATTTGAAACTGGTCTTGACACCTTTAAAGCTGATGCTGCTTGTGTTGTACCTGCCCAACATGCTGGAGCCATAGCGATGGCTGCCGGGGTCAACAATGGTGATTGGTGTCCAATTGTTCCTGCGTCTATGCAATCTCAAGCTGATGAAAATATATATGTTTTAGGTGATGCTTCAGTTGCTAAATCAATGCCTAAATCAGGATTTTCTGCAAACAGTCAAGCAAAGGTTGCGGCAAACCATATAAGAGGTAGTTTAACTGGCAGCAAAGTATTTGATCCTCGATTTTCAAACACATGCTGGTCTCTCATTGCATCCAATGATGGTATTAAGGTGGGTGCTAGCTATGAAGCTGGTTCAGAAAAAATTGATGTTACTAGTAAGTTTATCTCAAAAACTGGAGAAGACAGTGCATTGAGAAAAGCTACATATGAAGAGTCCATTGGTTGGTATGATGGCATGACTTCGGACATGTTTTCATAAAACTAATAGTCCATATAGATGTAAAAAAGGCGACATGAAGTCGCCTTTTTTACATTCCTAGTACTTTTACATTATTGTTAAGTTTTGGCTT
>MDSZ01152391.1_pt1 | contig 11076 bp, 9 predicted proteins | sample 811201 | NCBI WGS metagenome assembly MDSZ01 (sample SAMN05326647, study PRJNA326480) | marine metagenome | isolation source: seawater | place: Indian Ocean: North | collected 2010 | reverse complement strand
CCATGTTTGAAATTTACAAAAATCTGCTCCACTCTCGGAAGCCGCAACTATCATCTCCTTAGCAAGATTCATATCTCCCAAATGATTCCAACCTATTTCTGCTATGATTTTCATTTTTTTGAAAAAATATAATCCAAATAAAACTTAATGCCTTTTTCTAAATTCACTTTTGGTTTAAACCCTAAAATTTTTTTTGCCTTATCAATTTTTAGCGTTCCTCTTTTTGGTCTCTTTTTATCTCTTTCTAAAACTTGAAATCTTAGGTCCTTAAAATGTTTCTTTAAAATTTGAACATAGTCGTAAAGTGTTCTAGCTTTGCCAAAGGTAATATTAAAAGTTTCATTTATTCCTTTTTTTGATTTCGCAGCTAACCAACATCCATCGACTAAATCATCAATAAAAGTAAAATCTAATGACTCCTTCCTTCCATGAATACTAATTTTTTCCTTTAAAAGGGCTTTTTCAATAAAATATTGTGAAACTCTATAGTTCATATCCGTTGGTCCATAAACAGCAGATGGTCTAATTATATTATAAGGAATGTTATATTCTTTACATAAGCCTTTTGTTACAATTTCCCCTGCTAATTTCATAGTTCCATATACTTCTTTTGGAGATAATTTGTCATCTTCTACAACAAATTTTTTCTTAAAATCTCCATAAACCATACTAGAAGAAATATATAGAAATCTTTTTAATTTATATTTTGAAACTCCTTGAACATATTTTACACACTCAAGTAAATTTGATGTAGTATCAACTGATCCTTCTCGAAACTCTTTAACTATTGCATTTTTTAATCTTGCAAGTGGCATCGCTGCGGTATGAAATATAATTTCAGGTTTATATTTTTGCAACAATTCAATGACTATTTTAGGATCCTGAGCATTTCCTCTTTCTATCAATATACGTTTAGATTTTGAGTTCCTATACTCCTTATAATTTATAATATCTTTAAATCTATCTTGTCTATGATCTTTATAAGCCTGATATAACGGATCAATGTACACTGTAAAATTATCTAATATGATTATTCTTGAGTTTTTTTCTTTTAAAAATATTTTTTTTGCTAAATGTGATCCAATAAGTCCTAGTCCACCAGTGATTAGATAATTTTTATATGGCATTTTTTTATACCATTGACTTATAGTTTTCATAATTTTAGTGATTTGAGCACTAGTTAGATCTGGATACATGGGTAAAGATATAATTTTTTTTGCCAAAAGATTTGTATTTTTGAGTTCTTTATTAGAAAACTTTTTTAAGTAATTTTGTTTATGCAAAGGAGGATCAAAGTGAGCAGATGCTTCAATTTTTTTTGACTTTAAATAATAGAGTAAATTATTTCTAAACTTTTCATCAATTAAAAAAGTATACATCTGGTAACTATGAGTTAAGTTTTTGTCAATTTTTTGAATTTTAAAAAGTCCATTAAATGTATTTAAAAATTTGTCATATTTTTTGGCAATGTTTCTTCTTTTTTGATTAAATTTATTTAACCTTTTTAATTGACTGATGCCAAGAGCGGCTAAATGATTTGGTAGTCTAAAATTATGTCCTGGAAGAGATGACTCTCTATGCCAAAAATGTTTCTTTAGTTTTTTATTTATACCGTGCGCAATTATAAGTTTTATTTTTTCATAAATTTTTTTATCATTTGTTGTTAACATACCACCTTCTGTAGTAGTAATATTTTTTGTAGGAAAAAATGAAAAACATCCTATACCAAAAGATCCTGTAAATTTATTATCACACTTTGCACCTAAAGTTTCAGCACTATCTTCTATTAAACTTAATTTATTTTTTTTTACCAAAGTCAATATTTCTTTCATTTGACATGGCAAGCCAGCGTAATGGACTACTATGACTGCAACAGTTTTTTTTGTAATTTTTTTTTTAATTAATTTTGCTGTTACATTTCTTGAATTTAAATCTACATCAGCGAATACAGGTGTATTACCAGTATTCAGCACAGCATTTGCGGTTGAAACCCAAGTCCAGCTAGGAATTATTACTTCTCCTTTTTTTCGCAAAGCTTTTAGTGCACACTCTAAGGCGCTTGTGCAAGAATTCATCGATATCGCATATTTAGAGTTAATATATTTTCCAAAATTATTTTCAAATTTTAAATTGTTTGATCCATGTGTAAGCCACCCTGATTTCAAACTTTTTGAAATTAAGTTTAATTCTTTTTTTGAAATATTTGGTCTCGATAAGCTTATAACTGACATAACTATTTTTTTTTAAAGATATAATTGTCTATTACTAGTACGTCAATATTTGTATTTTTAAATGTTTTTATTGCTTGTTCTGGAGTATTCACTATTGGTTGACCCTTTACGTTAAAAGAAGTATTTAAAAGAACAGGAATATTTGTAAGGTCATAAAAAGCCTCTAACAGCTTATTAAATTTATTGTTTAGCTTACTATTTACAGTTTGAACTCTACATGTTTCGTCTACATGCACTACAGCTGGTATAATATTTTTTTTGGATTTTTTTACTTTACTTGCAATTAACATATGTGGCGTTATTTGATCAATATCAAAATAATCAGTCTGAAATTTTTCTAAAACTGCTGGGGCAAAAGGTCTAAATTCTTCTCTAAATTTTACTCTAGCATTTAAATAATCCTTCATAGTCTTAGGATATGGTCTGCAGAGAATTGACCTATTTCCTAAAGCTCTTGGTCCAAATTCTGCACCATCTTGAAACCAAGCTACTATTTTTCCATCTGCTAAAAATTCTGCTATAGTCCTATATATATTATTTGGCTTTTGATATTTTAAATTGTTTGCCTGAATTATTTTTTTAATTTTAACATTAGTATATCTTGAACCCAAATAAAAATTATGTTGTTTTTTAGGAAGTAATTTTTTTTTGTTTTTTTTATATGCTAAGTAACATGCTCCAATAGCACAACCATCATCTCCACTTGCTGGCGTAACAAAAATTTTATTGAAAATTTTATTTTTTAATATTTTTCCGTTCATCGAACAATTTAAAGAAACACCTCCTGCGAGACATAAATTTTTATACCCAAATTTCTTTTTTGCTTTTCTCAATTGTTTTAAGACAACGTGCTCAAGTCTCTCTTGTAATGCTGCTGCTATATCTTTGTGTTTTTGTTTTATTTTTTCGTTATATTTTCTTTTTTTTCCAAAAATTTTAATGAAATGATCTGATACCCACTTATCTCTTTGATTATAATAATCCATGTAAACTGGATTAACCTCATATTTAAAATCACCTTTTTCTTTTATTATTTGCTTAAAGATGGATTTATAAGTTTTTTTTGTTCCAGGTACCTTGTTTTCTGAATTGCCATAAGGTGCAAGTCCCATAATAATACCCTCATCACAATGATGCTTCCAACCTAAGTAATAAGTAATTGCGGAATATACTAAACCTAAAGAATTTGGATATACGTTTTCACTTGATAAAACCTTTAATTCCCCTTTTTTCGCTCCGACAAATATCCCAGTTTCATATTCACCAACTCCATCAAGGCTTACACATAATGCTTCTTTGAATCCGCTAGGGAAATATGCGCTTGCAACATGGCACAAGTGATGTCGATAAAAATTAATTTTTCCTTTGAAATTCAACTTATTTCTAAGCAAAGACTCCATATTGTAAGCTCTATTTATTCTGTCTATGTCTTTAAACATAAAATTTAATCTAGAGTCATTCTGAATTGCTGGTTTAAGGTAAATTTCTCTTATGTAAGTTTTTAAATCATTAACAAATGCAACTTCATCAACATCTTTAATCTTTAACTTTGCAATTTTTAAGCATTCGTTGATTGCATCTGTTGGAAATTTTCTGCTATGCTTATCAAGACTGAACCTTTCTTGGGCACAAGCTGCAATAATTTCTCCATTTACCATAATAGCAGCTGAGGTATCATGTCCTCCGTATTTAATTCCAAGTATATTTGACATGAATTTTTAAAAATTTTTAAAAGTCATTTATTACCTTAATGATCATTAAATATTATTATTGTCAATATATTAATACTTAATTATAAGCTAACAGTTGAGCAATGTAATAATAAATAATTTTTAATGAAAAAAAAAATTTATTTTTTTTATCCAAATATAATTAATGATGGAATAAAAAGAACATTCAAAGTTTATTCAAATTTTTTAAAAAAGAAATATGATATTTATTTAGTTACTGCTTCTAATAAAAATCTATTAAAAGATTTTCCCGGAATTAAAATCATAAAACCAAAATTAAATTCGTTTTCGAATATAAAATTAATAAATAATATTTTATGTGCTTTTAAAATTATGTCTTTAAACAAAGATAGAATCACTGTTATTTCATTAGATGACCATTTTGTTTTATTATTTTTGAAATTGATAATGATAAAATTTAAATTAATAATTAGAACACCTAATCCTATTTATAACATATTTAACAAATACGAGCGCAAATTTTCTAACCATAAAGGTTATACAAATAAATTTGAAATTTATTTTTATAAATTTGCAGACTTGGTTATTACCTATTCTAATCATAATAAACTTTCGCTAATAAAAAAATTTGGAGCCAAGAACACAGTCCATATAAATAATTTTTTTGAAAAAAAAATTTTTAAAAAAAAAAAAATCAAAAAAACTTATAATATTTTTTTTATTGGTAGATTTGTTGAGAGCAAAGATCCAATATTTTTTTTAAAAAATGTTTTAAAACTCAAGGAAAAAATGAATATTAATGTTTTTATTTTAGGTGAGGGTGAGCTTTTAGATGAGCTAAAAAAAATTTCTAAAAATAATAAAAATATTAACTTTTTAAAGTTTACTAATAATCCTTTTAAAAAATATCATGAGAAAATAGATTTACTTTGTGTAACATCTAAATTTGATGGGACTCCAAACGTTCTAGGGGAGGCAATTGCGCACTCAATACCATGTGTTGCTCCAAGAAATGTTGGTTTAGCAAACGTTTTACTAAAAAACGGCAAAGGTGGTTATTTATATAAACAAGGAAATAACAGAAGCTTCCAGGAAAAAGTACATTATGCATTAAAAAATTACAAAAAAACTATTCAAAAATCACTAGTTTCTTATGATGAATTAGAAAACTTTAGTAAAGAAAATACACTTTTCAAATTAGATTATCAGATTTCAAAATTAAATTAATTTAAAATATTCAATATATTTTTTCCAATTCCTAAACTTGTGTTTATGTCCTAACTTTTGGTATAATATATTTGCATTAATTAGTTGACTTGGATAATCAATGCACATGCTGATTTTTGAATAATTTTTTTTATTTTTGATATTTAAATATTTAAATTTTTTTTTGTAAGTATAAAAGTATGTTGTTACATGTTCTAAATCTTTTGCTTTCTTAATATTTTTAAAATTAGATTTAAAAATTTCAGAATTAAAAATTTCAATTGACTGGCCTTTGGGAAAACTTCTCGGCATAACATTTGTTAAAAAATCAGGCTTTTTTTTGTTAAATATTTTTATAAATTTTTTTATCAAAATTGGATCTAAAAATGGACTGTCTGCACAAACCCTTAAAAAAGATTTTGAATGAAACTTAGTCAAAACTTCAAAGTATCTTTTAGCAACATTATTCAAATCTCCTCTAAAATATTTAATACCTTTTTTTTTACAAATACCGCAAATTTTGAGATCTTTATGCCCGATTGAAGTAGCAACTATAATTTTTTTTTTGGGAAATACAGTTTTAACTTGGTCTATCACTTGCTCTAATACACTTTTGCCATTAATTTCTTTTAAAACTTTCTTGGGAAATCTTTTTGAATTAACACGTGCTTGAATTATTGCTAACATATTTTAGGAAAGTATTTGATAATTTGAAAGTTTTTTTGAGCATTTAAGAATTCTAACAAAACCTTTTTTACATTTGACCTCTGGAAAATTATTTTTGTACACCACTTTTCCAATTTTAATCCCTTTAATTTTATTAATAACTGGTTTACATTTATATATAATAATTTCTTGATTATTTTCATCAGTGCAAAAAGCTCCTGGGTAAGGGTTTGTAACTGCTCTAACTAAATTATATATTTGAATATTAGACATTTTTTTCCATAATATTTTCCCATCTTTTTTTGATCTTTGTTTAAAGTAGTTATTATGTTTTTTACTTTGTTTTTTTAACTGATTCTTTTTAATTAATTTCAAAATTGATTTTTTTGCTAAAATTGGAAAAACCTTATTGGCTTTAAGATGAACACGAGCAATATCATCATTGAAATGTAATCTAAAATTCTTTTGATAAATTATCGGCCCAGTATCAATACCCCCATCAATTTTAATAGAACTTATTCCAATAAATTTTTCATTATTTATTATTTGCCAATTTAATGGTGAACCTCCTCTATATTTTGGTAACGGTCCCCCATGAAGATTTATAGATCCATACTTTGGCAAAGAATATATTTTTTCATTTAAAATATATGGAAATCCGCATATTAAATTTAAATCAATTTCATTTTTTTTTAATTTACTTTCTACTGTTCTAGAATTTGGGTCAGAAATAATTACTAAAGTTTTTTTTCTGAGCTTATGGAGTATTTTTTTATTTAGATTTTTTTTTGCAATAAATATAATTTTAATGTTAAATTGTTTCGTATTTTTTTTTTTCAGAAAAAATTCTGTAACTTTAAGACCTCTTTCACCATTAAAAAAAAGTGCTAAATTGATTTTATTCATTAGAAAAATTTTAGATTTAGGTTATACAATGCTTTATAAATAGAAACAAAAAAAATGTGTGGAATTGCTGGATATATAGGAAAGAGAAATTTTAACAAAAATACTATTAAAAGTCTTCTTCAGTTAATGAAAAAGAGAGGTCCAGATAATCAAAAATATTTAAAGAAAAAAACAAATAATAAAAAATATTTAAATTTTTTTTTTTCAAGACTTTCAATATTGGATATAAAAGGAAGATCTAATCAACCATTTAAGTATAAAAACCTAATATTAATTTTTAATGGAGAAATATATAATTATAAAGAATTAAAAATTTTATTAGAAAAAAAAGGTTATAATTTTTCAACTCAATCAGATACAGAGGTTTTAATTAAATCAATACACTGTTGGGGGTTAAATTCATTTAAAAAATTTGAGGGAATGTGGTCATTGGCTTATCATGACACAACGAAAAATAAAACAATTTTCTGTCGAGATAGATTCGGTGAAAAACCATTACTTTATATTTTAAAAAAAGATGAAATTTATTTTGCGTCAGAAATTAAATTTTTGAAAAAAATAATTAATTTTAAGCTTACTATCAATTTTGAACTTGTAAAAAAATTTTTATCATTTGGATATAGGTGTTTATTTAATAAATATCAAACTTTTTTTAATGAAATTAAAGTTTTGAATCCCTCTTCATACCTTGAAATAAATCATACAAACGATCAAATAAAAGAGAAAAGATATTGGGATGTAAAATCAATCAAATTAAAAAAAATTCATAACGAAAAATTATTAATTAAAAAAATTAAAAAAAAAATTATTGATTCATTAAAAATAAGGCTTAGATCAGATATGCCTATAGCTTTTTTATTAAGCGGAGGAATAGACAGTAACATACTTACTTTTTTTTCAAAAAAAATATTGAAATATAAAGTTAAGACTTTTAGCGTTGTTTCAAAAGATCACCTGTACAATGAAAAAAAAAATATCCTTAAATCTTTAGAGAGTCTCAATGTGGATCATGAATTTATTGAGTTTGACTATAGAAACATTAATTTTTTAAAACTGTTACAAAAAATGCAGAGTGAATACTGCCAGCCTCTTATTACTCTAACTTCAATGCTAAACTGGGAATTAATGAGAAAAATAAGTAAAAAAAATTATAAAGTATGTATAAGCGGTATTGGTGGAGATGAGTTGTTTTCAGGATATTATCACCATTTTTCATTGATGATAAATTACTTAAAAAACTCAAAAAAGAAGAAAAGATTTTTAAATAATTGGAGAACATTTATAAAACCATACATAAGAAATAAATTAATTAACTCAAACACTTACAATTCTAACTTACAGAAAAATAAACTAATGTTTCAATATCAGGACTTTAAAAATAAAATTATTTTGGAAAAAAATAGTAAATACTTAAAAAATTTTAAGGAATATAAATTAACTAAAGATAAATTTAGAAATAAACTTTTAAATGAAATGTTTTTTGAAGTGGTTCCAACAGTATTATATCAAGATGATCTTAATGCGATGAATTTTTCAATTGAAAATAGATCTCCTTTTTTAGATACAGAAATACTCAAAATGTCAATGCAAATTCCATCCGATAAATTAATTCAACAAGGATTTGCAAAATGGATTTTGAGAAATGTTGGGAAAAATATAGTGCCAGAAAGTGTGATTTTTGATAGAAAAAAAGTAGGTTTTAACCTTTCTCTAAATTCAATGATTAAAAACCAAAAAAATAAAATTTATCAATTACTTAAATCTGACTCAAAGATTTATCAAATAATAGATAAAAAGAAATTTCTAAGTTTTTTTAAGAAAACTAAAGATTTTAAGGGAGATGAGAACAACTTTGTTTTTAATGTAATATGTGTAAAACTTTTTTTGAAAAAATATGAAAATTATACTCTGTAAAAAATGTGTTTTACCTAATACTAGACCAAATGTAAAAATTGAAAATAATGGTATTTGTTCAGTTTGTAAATCCTTTGAAACTAAAAGGACTAGTTTAAATTTAAATAAACAGAAAAAAAAATTTAAGATACTTTTAAAACAAATTAAAAAAGAGTCCTCAGGTTATGATGTTTTAATTCCAGTAAGTGGTGGAAAAGATAGCACTTGGCAAGTATATACATGTCTTAAGTTTGGATTAAATCCATTAGCTTTTTCATATAAACCAATTTTAAGAACAAAAATAGGACAATATAATTTAAATAATTTATTAAAACTTGGCGTTGACCATATAGATTTTACAATAAACAGAAAAACTGAGCTTCATCTTTTAAGAAAATCTTTTTTTAAATTTGGGGCAGTAGGTCTGCCTATGCATATGGCAATGTGGTCAATAGCAAGTCAACTTAGCCAAAAATTTAAAATTAAATACATTCTTTGGGGAGAAAACCCTGCAACAGAATATAGTGGAACGAAAGAGTCAAACAAGCTCAAAACACTCAATGAGAGTTGGATCAAAAAGTTTGGTATTAATTTTAACACTAAGATATCAGACTGGTATGATAGTAAGATAAATTTAAAAAATACTATCCCTTTACAAAGAAACACTAGAAATCAAAAGTCAATTTTTTTAGGTGATTATATAGAATGGGATCCAAAAAAAATATTTAATATCGCTAGCAAACTTGGATTTAAAAAAAATGCTAAACCAAGAACTGGCGTATATAACTTTGCTGATATAGATGATGATCTTATCTCAATTCATCACTATTTAAAATTATATAAATTTGGATTTACTAGAGCTTTTGATAATCTCAGTTTAGAAATTAGAAATAAACGAATTAGTAGAGCAAAAGCAATTAAAGAAATAAAGAAAGATCTTAAAAGAAAACCCACTGAAGATATCAAAAAATTTTGTAAATTAATAAAGATATCAGAGAAAAGATTTTTTGAAGTTTGTGAAAAATTTAGAAATAAGAAAATTTGGAACAAAAAAAAAGGGAAATGGAAATTAAATATTGCATTTAAATAGTTAGATGAAAATTAAGATAAATAAGAAGGCTAGGAAATTTGCTGTAGGCCTAAAAAAGAATACAATTATCAAGGATTTAGGAAAAGTATATTTAAATGATAATGAACAACTTACTTTTATAAGAAAAAAAAGTCAGTATGATTTAGTTAAAAAGAATTGGGGTTACTATGCTACTCCATCTATAAATAAAAGACTAAAATCATTTGCATTCAGAACTTTTATAACAAAAAACTCTTTTGGGCATATTTATATTATGATTGTACATAAAGAAAAAGTTAAACATTTTAAAAGATATCTTAAAATGGATAAAATAAATATTGTTAAAGAAATTACTAATGGTTTTAAATAGAACTTCAAAAATAATATGCATTTGTTGCAAGTCTAAAAAATCTATCAAAGTAAAAATTTTTAATAAACCACCTTATACAGAACCAAAATATAAAATTAGTAATTATTTTAGACAATTATACAAATGCAAAGTTTGTGGCCATTTTACAAATATTTCAAAAGTAAATATGAATAAAATTTATGAAAGTGATTATAGTAATGTGTCTTATGGGGCAGATTTATGGAAACGGCTACAAAAAATTTTCAATTTAAAAAAAAAGTCAGATAATTTTCATAGAACAAATAGATTTTTAAAAAGGTATAAAAATTTTCATAAATCCAAAAAATTTAGTGTTTTAGATATTGGGACTGGTTTTGGTCTATTTTTATATGCATTAAAGTTAAAAAACAAAAACTGGAAATATTATGGAATAGAACCAAATATGAATAATGTTAATTTTATTAAAAAAAAACTTAAAATTAAAACAACCAGAAATTTTATTGAAAAGATTAAGCTTAAAAAAAAATTTGATGTAATTACTTTTAATAAAGTTTTAGAACACACGAAAAATCCGCTATTAGTTCTAAAAAAAATTAAAAAAAACCTTAAGCGAAATGGAGAAATATATTTGGAATTACCTGACGGCACAGCTGCATCAAAGATTGGTTATTCTAGAGAAGAATTTTTTATCGATCATTATTATGTATTCAGCAAAAAATCATTAACGTTACTAATTAAAAGAGCTGGTTATGAAATTATGGATATAAAAAAAATTAGAGAACCAAGTGGAAAATTCACGTTGTTCGCATTTATAAAGTAAATATATCTATGCTATAATTTTTTTATTTAAGTTTATATAAATACAAAATTTATGGAATTAAGATCAAAATCACAAACAACTAAAAGTTAAAAAATGATAAAATACCTAAAATTAATATATTTAACAATATCTGTTTTATTTATTTCAAAATTTTTTTCAGTGCATAAATCAAGCCAATTGAGCTATTAGTACTGGTCAGCTACACACATTGCTGTGCTTCCACATCCAGCCTATCAACGTGGTGG
>MDSZ01090660.1_pt1 | contig 11076 bp, 13 predicted proteins | sample 811201 | NCBI WGS metagenome assembly MDSZ01 (sample SAMN05326647, study PRJNA326480) | marine metagenome | isolation source: seawater | place: Indian Ocean: North | collected 2010 | reverse complement strand
TAAATTATTCTAAAGAAAATTTTGCAGAAAAGGTAAAAGAGATAACTAATGGAGTTGGTGTTCCAGTTGTTTATGATGGTGTTGGTAAAAAAACATTTGATGGTTCAATTGATTGCTTAAAAGTAAGAGGTATGATGGTTTCTTTTGGAAATGCATCTGGTCCTTTAGATCCATGCAATGTTACAAAATCTCTGGCACCCAAAGGATTATATTTAACCCGACCAAGTATAGCTCACTACACATCAACAAGAGAGGAGTTAGACGAGGCAGCAAAGAAAGTATTTGAAATGTTTATTGCAAAAAAATTTACTTTAAATATTTTTAAAAAATATTCATTAGATGAAATTGTCAAAGCTCACCAAGATTTAGAGAATAGAAAAATTTTAGGCCCTGCAATTATTATACCTTAATCGACATCAACATCCATATCTGACATATGAAGTTTGAGTGCATTTGTAGAAATATGAATTTCTCTTATAAAAAAAATTATTGATATAATCATTGAGAGGCAGCAAGAACCAAATATCACTCTTGCAATAAATACCTCATCTAAATAAAGTGCAAATACAGTTAACATATTGAACAAAAATCCAAAAGCTGCGAATAAAATTGTCCATCTCAAAAGTGTAATTCTTCCACTTAAATTTATGAACTGCTTTTTCCATTCGGGTGGAATGTGTTTTTCATAAACATGTTCATCGTGCAATTGTCTAACTAAAATACTTAATGAATGAAATCTATTGCTATAAACGCTCATTAGAAGCGGTATAGCTGGGAACATAAGAGCCGTGACAGTATAATCTATATTCATACGAATCAATTTGATTATCAATCCTGCCTTTGTTATTTACAAGTAATTTATGAACCAATTTAATCTTTTTGTCGAACTTACAAGATTAAAAAAGCCTATAGGATTTATGCTGCTTTTTTGGCCATGCGCGTGGGGACTAACAATTGGCTATAATTTCTCAAACAATTTGAAAACTTATATCCTATATCTGTTCCTATTTTTTTTTGGTGCAGTTTTAATGAGATCAGCAGGATGTATTATAAATGACATTGCTGATCAAAAATTTGATAAAAAAGTTTTTAGAACAAAGAATAGACCTATAGCAGCTGGTAAAATTTCAATTTTTAAAGGTTTAATATATGCTGCAACACTCTGTTTGTTAGCTTTTTTAATTTTGATCAACTTTAATAACCTTACAATCCTTTTAGCATTAGGTTCTATGCCTCTAGCATTTACATACCCACTGATGAAAAGATATACTTATTGGCCTCAACTATTTTTGGGTATTACATTTAATTATGGATTAATACTAGGGTGGACCTCAATTAACGAGGAGATTGGCTTAACCCCTATTATTTTTTATTTTGGAGCCATATTTTGGACACTTGGTTATGACACTATATATGGGTTCCAAGATATAAAAGATGATGAAGTAATAGGAATAAAATCGACATCTATAAAATTTAAATCGAATCCATACTTATTTATAAAGTTATGCTACTCAATATTTTTGTTCAGTTTAATTCTAATAGGATACAAAATGAACTTTAACTTAATCTATTTTTTAATTATTTTATTAGTAACTATTCATATTTATTACTTTCAAATTTTCAAACTTGATGTAAAAAATCCAAGAAGTTGTTTAAAAATTTTTAAAACTAATAATAATCTGGGGCTAATTGTTTATTTAGCAATTTTGACAGGAAAATTTTATTAAATGAGTAACAGTGATATTTTAAAAAGACTTTTTAACAACTATACCAAAAAATATATAAAAAATATCTTTATTGCATTTCTATTTACTATCTTTCTTGCGGGAAGCACATCTTCGATAGCATATTTGTTGGATCCTGCGATCAAAGAACTTTTTGTTCTACAAAATAAGTCTATGATTTTTATCATACCTTCTCTCATAATATTAGCATTTGCTGTGAAAGGTGCTTCTCTTTATCTAGCAAAAGTTATTATGATCAAAGTTTCTGAAAATGTTAAAAAAAATATTCAGACCGACATGTTTAAATCTTTAATTGTTGCAGACACTAAAACTATAGATGGTAAACATTCAGGGAAGTTTATAGCTAATTTAACAAATGATGTAGCTATGATAACTAATTTGGTAAGTACCGTAATACTAAACTTATCAAAAGATACTTTAACATTAATAGGTTTATTATCTGTTATGTTTTATCAAAATTGGAAATTATCACTTATAGCAATAATAATGATACCACTAGCAAGCTATGCTGCAAAATCTCTTGGCAAAAGAATTGGGAAAGTAACAATGCAACAAATGATTACTGCAGGAAAATTTAATACATATTTAATTGAAATTTTTAAAAATCATAAATTAACAAAAATTTTTCAGAAAGAGGAATATGAAAAAGACAGGGCTGATTGGTTTATGAACGATGTTAAAGAAAAAAGTATTAAAATTAATGAAGTTCTTGTTCGAGCATCCCCTATAATGGAATTTTTTACTGGTATAATGATAGCTTGTTTAATTTTTATTTCTGCAAAATTAGTTGGTACCGGTGAGCTGGAAGTAAGCAATTTTTTCTCTTTTTTAGCAGCTATGATGCTGGCATATCAGCCAGTTCGATCTTTAGCAACATTGAATATTACTATACAGCAAGGTTTAGCAGGAGCTAGACGGGTACTACCTATAATTGATGAAATACCAAAAATTTCTGACTCTAAAGATGCAAAAGATTTAAAATTAGTAAAAGGTAATATTGAATTTAAAAATGTATCATTTGCTTATAATAATGAGGAAAAAAATATATTAAATTCCATTGATTTAAATTTTCCAAAAGAAAAAATGTCTGCTCTAGTTGGTCATAGCGGTGCTGGTAAATCAACAATATTAAATCTTATACCAAGATTTTATAATGTAAATGAAGGTGATATACTAGTCGATGGTTATTCAATTTATAAAACTAAAATACATTCATTAAGAAAAAACATATCTTTAGTAAGTCAAGACACAACTTTATTTGATGATACAATAAAAAATAATATTTCGTATGCTAACTTGGACGCTTCTCAAAAAGAAATAGAGGAAGCATCAAAATATTCTTTTGCTGATGAATTTATAAAAAAATTGCCAAATCAATATGAAACAATTATAGGGGAAAATGGTGTCAGACTTTCTGGAGGAGAAAAACAAAGGATATCAATAGCTAGAGCTATTTTAAAAAAAAGCCCTATAATCTTACTAGATGAAGCAACTTCATCTTTAGATTCTGAAACAGAAAGCAAAATTCAAAAAGCTATACAATTTCTAACAAAAGGAAAAACAACTATTGTAATTGCACATAGACTTTCTACGATTTTAAATTCAGATAAAATTTATGTGATAAATGCTGGAAAAGTCATAGGAGAGGGAAAACATGATGAGTTATTAAAAACTTCTAGTGAATACAAAAATTTCTATGATAAACAGATTCAAAAATCTTGATGTTAATTATTTATAGAATATTAATAAATTTAGTATTTATATTATCGCCTTTAATTATCTTATTAAGAATAATAAAAAAAAAAGAGAGTCCAAAGAGATTTATTGAAAAAATTGGTTTTTTTTCAAAAAAAAAAGTAAATGGAAATTTAATTTGGTTCCATGGTGCAAGTGTTGGTGAATTACAAAGTATAGTACCGCTTTTAGAAAAACTTGAAAAAAACAAAAAAATTAAACAAATATTAATAACATCAAATACTTTAAGTTCATCAAAGATAATAAAAAATCTTAAAATAAAAAAAGTTGTACATCAATTTTTTCCAATAGATGCAAATTTTATAATTGATAAATTTATTAAATATTGGAAGCCTTCAAAAGCTATATTCATAGACTCTGAAATTTGGCCAAATACAATTTTAAAACTTAAAAAAAAAAAATATTCCTATAATTTTATTGAATGGAAGAATTACAAAAAAATCATATATAAAATGGAAATTTTTTTTTCATTTTGCTAATTCTATTTTTTCAAAATTAAATTTATGTTTAGCTTCAAGCAAAGAGTCTTTTAGGTATTTAAAAAACTTAGGTGTAAAAAATATCAAATTTTATGGAAATTTAAAATTCTCACAATCTGAAAATGAAAAAATTAAATTTGATAAAAAACTTAAAAAATTCTTTAATAATAAAAAAGTTTGGTGTGCCTCAAGCACTCATCATAATGAAGAAATAATCTGCGGATTAACACACATAAATTTAAAAAAGAAATTTAAAAATTTACTTACTATTATAATTCCAAGACATATTAATAGATGCGATGAAATCAAAAAAAATTTGGAGGATCTAGGTCTATCAATTCATACTGTAGAATCAAAAATCAATGTATCAAAAAATGCGGATATCTATTTAATTAATTCTTATGGAAAAACAAAAATATTTTTTAATAACTCAAAACATGTTTTTTTAGGTGGATCTATAATTAATCACGGTGGACAAAATCCACTCGAGCCAGCAAGACTAGGTTGCAATATTTTACATGGGCCAAATGTTCAAAATTTTAAAGAAATTTACAAATTTCTGGAGAAAAATAAGATTTCTCAAAAAATTAATAACTCAAAACATTTAACTAAATCTCTAGAAAATTTGTTCAAAAAGAACCTAACAACAAATAAATTTCAGAAAAAATTAAAATTAATTGGTAAAAATATTTTAAATCAATCATATAATCAAATTGGTTTGAATTAAGTTATGATTTTTAAAAAACCAAAATTTTGGGATAATAAAAATTTAAATATTTTTTCATTCTTATTATTACCCTTAACTGTACCAGTTCATATAAATAATTTTTTTTTCAAGACATGCAATAAATTTAAATCACCTAAAGTTTTCTCTATTTGTATAGGAAACATTTATTTAGGTGGAACAGGAAAAACACCAACGACCATTAAATTATTTCATATGTTAAAAAATTTTAATAAAAAAATTGTAACAGCTAAGAAATTTTATAAAAATCAATTTGACGAAATAAATTTATTAAATAAAAAAACTAAACTAATAACTGGTCGAAATAGACGTGAGATTATAGATAAAGTCATTAGAAAAGGTTTTAAAATTGTTATATTTGATGATGGTCTTCAAGATAAGAAAATTGATTATAATTTGAAAATTGTCTGCTTTGATACTTTAAATTGGATTGGTAATGGACAATTAATTCCTGCTGGTCCATTACGAGAAAGCTTAAATAGCTTAAAGAGATACGATGTAGTAATTTTAAAAAATATATCAAAGAGAAATATTCAAATTACTAAATTAATTAAAAAGATTAATGATAAGATTAAGATTTATAATACAGAATATATTATTAAAAATAAAAACGAGTTTAACTTAAAAAAAAATTATTTAACTTTTTCAGGCATAGGAAATCCGGAAAGCTTTAATTTTCTTTTAAAAAAAAATAAATTCAAAATTATTGAAAATTATAATTTTCCAGATCACTACGAATATTCAAATGATCAAATAAACAAGATAATCAAAAGGGCTAATGAATTAAATGCTCAAATTATAACAACTGAAAAAGATTTTACTAAGATACCTAAATATTTTCACAATAAAATAAATTTTATAGATATTGATTTAAAAATTGATCAATTTAATAATTTTAAAAAATTCATAAAAGAAAAAATTCATGAATAATTTAAAATATTTTATACAATTTTTAGCAATATCTTTTTTATTTCTTGTTTATAAACTTATAGGCTTAAGATTTTCATCTATTTTATCGGGATGTATTATGATTGTGCTTGGCCCATTATTTAGATCAAAAAAATTATCCAATGAAAATTTAAAAAATGCATTACCAAATTTAAATTTTAATCAAAGAAAAAAAATTTTGCAAAAAATGTGGTTTAATTATGGACAAATTTTATCAGAATATGTTTTTATCAAAAATTTTAGACAATCTGAAAAATTTTCAAAAAAAATTTTAATTCAAAATAAAAAAGTGTTGGATGAAATAAAAATAAATAAAGAACCAGTAATTTTTATCTCTGGCCATTTTAATAATTTTGAATTAATGGCGATGCAAATTGAAAAATCGGGAATTGATCTTGCCGCAGTGTATAGACCATTAAATAATAAATTTTTAAATCCCTTAATGGAAAAAATAAGAACAAAATATATTTGTAAAAAACAAATTAAGAAAGGTATTTCTGGAACTAAAGAATTATTAAAACATTTTAAAAAGAAAACTTCAATTGCCCTTATGATAGATCAAAGGGTATCTGAGGGATTACCTTGTAAATTCTTTAATAAAAATGCTTTAACAACTACTATCCCTGCACAATTCATAAAAAAATTTAATGCGAAATTAGTTCCTGTATACATTGAACGATTAAAAACAAATAACTTCAAAATTGTATTTTACGATCCCATTAATTTTAAAAAAGAAGAGACAATTAACACTATTACTTTAAGTTTAAATAAAATCCTTGAAGATATGATACTCAAAAACCCTGAACAATGGATTTGGACACATAATAGGTGGAAATAAATTAATTATCATTTTCTCTTTTTTCCGATGCCTCCACAAAAGAATAATATGGTTCTTGTAACTCAACATTCCAATAATTTAATTGATTAAGAGGTATTTTTTTTCCTGAAATTGCACAAATTACATAATCACCTTCCTCCAGAATTTCAAAATTATTGGGTAAATATTTTATTTTAGCTAATTTTTTCAACATTTTTAGTTTATATACTTTAAATATATGAAAGTTGGAATAATTGGAAGTGGTGGTAGAGAACATGCATTATGTTATGCATTAAAAAAATCAAATAAAATCAAAGAAATCTTTTGTTTTCCAGGAAACGCCGGAACAAGCAAGATAGCCAAAAATATCAAGCTTGATGTAAATAATTTTGAGTCATTAAATGATTTTATAAAAAAAAATAATTTAGATATAATTATAGTCGGCCCTGAACAACCTTTGGTAGATGGAATTGTAGATTTTTTAGATAAGGAAAAAATAAAAGTATTTGGTCCAAATAAGTTTGCTTCACAGTTAGAGGGCTCTAAGATTTTCACAAAAAAAATATGTAAAAAATATAACATCCCTACTGCTGATTTTGGTGTTTATGATGACTCTGTTTCATCCATACGATTTTTAGATAAATGTAAATTCCCTGTTGTAATCAAAGCAGATGGATTGGCTGCTGGTAAAGGAGTTTACATTTGTGAAAATTACGATGAAGCAAAAAAGGCTATAAGTGACATCTTTAGTGGAAAATTTGGCTCAAAAAATGTAGTACTTATAGAAGAATTTCTTCAAGGCGAAGAGATGAGTTTTTTTATTATTTCTGATGGAATTAGTTATAAAACATTTGGATCAGCTCAAGATCACAAAAGAGTTTATGAAGGCGATAAGGGGCCAAATACGGGTGGTATGGGTGCTTATTCACCATCAAGATTAGAATGTGATGAATTAAATGAAAAAATATTAAAAAGAATAATACATCCTACGCTAAAAGCTTTGAATGATCAAAACTGTTTTTATAAAGGTTTTTTATATGCAGGACTTATGATTATTAAGAATGAACCATATTTAATAGAATATAATGTTAGAATGGGAGATCCAGAATGCCAAACTATTTTACCTAGACTAAAAACAGATTTTTTTGAGATAATTGAAGCAGTAATTAATCAAAAATTAAATTCCCAAAGTATAGATTGGTATGATGATAAAAGTATATGTATTGTTTTATGCTCTAAAGGGTATCCTGAAAAATATGAAAATAATTCAGAAATCAAGAATTTGGATAAGATAAAATTAGATGAAAAAAATTTTTTATTTCATGCTGGTACAAAAAATGAAAATTCTAAAATTTTTTCTAATGGTGGAAGAGTTCTAAATTTTGTATCTATATCAAAAAGTTTTAAGAAGGCTCGAGAACAATCACTAAGCCTTATAAATAATTTACAATGGGAAAACGGATTTTATAGAAAGGATATAGGCTATAAAGTTATAGATGAATGAGAATTATCAGTGGAATTTATAAGGGGAAAAAACTTTTTTTGCCGAGTGACAAATCTACAAGGCCATTAAAAGATTTAGTTAAAGAATCTATTTTCAATTTAATTCAACATTCCAAAAAAATTGATATTTCTATTAAAGAATCTTTAATACTAGATTTATTTTCTGGCTCAGGTTCGTTTGGTATTGAATGTATTTCTCGAGGTTCCAAAAGAGTAGTCTTTTTTGAAAATTATTCTGAAGCAATTAAAGTTTTAAATAAAAATTTGAATTTATTGAAAAGTAAAGAAAGTTATGAAATATATGAAAAAGATTTTTTTAATTTTTTTACATCAAAAAATAATTTAAATTTAAAATTTGATATTATTTTTATTGATCCACCATTTAAAGAAACAAAAATAAACAAGATCATAGAGATAATTTTAGAAAAAAAAATGTTAAATGATAAGGGTTTTTTGATTATTCATAGGCATAAAAAAGATAATATTATAATCACAAATAAATTAAATATAATAGAAGATAGAACCTATGGAATATCAAAGATATTATTTGGAAATTAAAATTTTTTTAGTTTGTTTTTTAATTAATTCGACTGCTGGCTGATCAAATGGATTAATTTTCATTAACCTTCCCAAAAGTATTGTTTCTAAGATAAAAAAAATAAAAATTTCACCTAAGGTTTCCTCATTTCTATTATTTAATACAAAGCTTCTATAAGGTATATTTTTTTGCTTAAATATTTTTTTAGTAGCTCTAAACTGTGCATAAGAAATATCATTAAAACTTTTGTTCCTTAAATATAAGTGAGATTTAAGTATTTGATCATTTTTTATTTTTATTGAGTTTTTTTCTCTCACAAAAAAAAATGTAAAAAAGTTATTTTTTTGACCATCAAGATAATATTGCATTAAACTATGATTATCTTTAGGCATTTTAGATACAAGCGGCAATATTCCTTTGCCCTTTTTGCCCAAACTTTCTGCAACTAGTTGTTGATACCAATAAAATAATTCATTCGATTTATCATCATAATTTAAAATTATTGAATTGTTTTTTTTTCTATTCATTAAATTATAAATATTTGAAACATTTTCAATTAATGAGTTGAAGAAATATTTATTATTTACCAATTGATTAAACTTTCTAAATTTTTCAGGTTTATAACCCATTAATTTAGCAGGCAGCATTCCTACTTCTGATAAAACAGAATATCTTCCACCAATAAAATTATTATGATAAATAACTTCAGATTTTAATTTATGTGCTAATATTTTTAAATAATTTTTTTTATCTTCAGTAATAAAAACATTTTTATTTTTTTTATTAATCAAAATATTAGAGTTTGAAATCGTCTCTAAAGTATTTCCTGATTTTGAAATAATTAATTTTAATTTTTTTTTTTTATCATCTTTAAAAGAGAAATTTGATAAATCATCTATAAATGTAAATTTTTTATTTTTAGGTTCCAAAAATTTAAATATTGCTTTTGCACCTAAAATTGACCCTCCCATTCCTATTAAAATTATATCGTTATACTTTTTAAAGCCCTTTATCATTTTTTGTGAAAATGAATCCACATAGTTTTTTTTCAAAGAAAAAATTATTTCATTTTTTTCATCAACTAAAAGTTTAAAAATATTTGATATCTTATTAATGTTTTTGGTATTTTTTTTTAAATTAAAATTTTTAAATAATATATTTTTTTTAAGCATCTTTGTTATCTGATTTTATCTAAAATAGATTTTTCTATTGATGTTGGTTTAGAACTTTTATCAACTTTATCAGATGTGTTTTGATCATTATTAGTTACTAGGTTTTTAATGTTCTCATTATTTTTGCTTTCATTAATTTTTTGACCATCTTGTGGTACTGGCAGCTTTCCATAATCTGGTGGAAGCACTAAGGGACTTTTTTTTTCAACTAAAAACTCATCTGCGGTTGATTTTTTTTTTAATGTAAATGCATCCTTTGCTGATTGACAGGATGTTAATAAAAATAAAGAAATTAAAATAAATATAATTTTATTCATGATGTTTTTTAAAAAACTCTAATGTTAATAATAATATTACTCCAATACTAATAAATATATCAGCTACATTGAATATAAACCAATGAAAATTATTAATACTAATATCAATAAAATCCGGAACTGCAGAATAAAAAATTCTATCAAACATATTTCCCAGCGATCCTCCTGCGATAATTAAAAAACATATTTTTTCAAGACCTTTCGATTTAAAACCGAGCCAAATAATGATTAAAGTTATTAGTCCAATCAGAATTGTAATTAAATTATAATATAGTTTATTTTGCATAGAAAGTAATCCAAATGCAATTCCATCATTCCAAACGAGTTGAAGGTTTATGAATGATAAAAATGAAATATTAAGTTCACCCAATGGATTTGTTAAGCTTAATATAGTTACTTTACTTAAACGATCTAAAAAAAAAACAATAAAGATTATAGATGAATTAAAGAAAACTTTTTTTAACATAAAACAAATATTAGCTATGTCTCTCACATGGTTGTGAGCTTATTTTCCAACATACCGGACATTTATTTCCAACAGCTTTTGAAGTTTCGACATCAATTTCCTCAGAAGAACCATTCTTTTCTATTGTTACCGAGGATGTGATACATAATTCTGAAAAATCTATATTCCTTGATAATTCTAAGTTCTCTTGATTTAATTTTATTTTTAATGAAGCTTCTAAGCTTGAACCAATGATTTTTTCAGCCCTTTTTTCTTCTATACTTAAGTTACAAATATCTCTTATCTTAATTAATTTAGACCATTTCATATTTAAAATATCATTTTTAGTTTTTTCTGGAAACTCTATAAATTTTTCTAAGTGAATACTTTTCTTATCTGAATTTATTAATCTAAAAATTTCTTCAGTGGTAAATGAAAGTATCGGTGCAAACCATTTTAATAATGAATCAAGAATAATATTTAAAAATGTGATTACATTTTTTCTTTTTTGTGAATCTTTCGGATCACAATACAAACAATCTTTTCTAATATCAAAATAAAATGCCGAAAGATCAACTGTGCAAAAATTCAACAACTCTTTATAAAGATTGT
>MDSZ01243443.1_pt1 | contig 11077 bp, 14 predicted proteins | sample 811201 | NCBI WGS metagenome assembly MDSZ01 (sample SAMN05326647, study PRJNA326480) | marine metagenome | isolation source: seawater | place: Indian Ocean: North | collected 2010 | reverse complement strand
TTTTTTCGTGCCGAAGAATTGACAAAAGTGGAAAGTTTTTCAACAGGTGGAAATATAGCAAATAGACTAATACCATATACTGCTATACCAAAGTTTGCCAAAAGTAAGAGTAAAAAAGATATTGATGAAGAATTGGTGGGTAGAATATATGATGAAGATGGTTCTTTCAAACCGATAACCATAGTTCTAGATTCTGATTTGTCTTACGAACAAGCAAAAGAGGAAGTAGAAGAAACTCTAAAAGAACAATTTAAGGGTGCTTTAGAGATAGATGATTTTTGGATTGGAGAATCTAATGAACCTGAAGAAAAAAGAGTTAGAGTAAGGGTTATAGAACCTGAAGAAGCAGAGGAAGTTGAAATAAAGGATGTAAAAAGAAGTGGAAAATGGGATGATTCTTATTCTAGACTTTGTGATGAGTTGGCTACCTATAAAGCAGGGGGAAGTCTTTGGATTAAAACTGATAAAGAACCACCTGTAAATGAAAGTGCTTTTGTAGAAGAAGCAAAAAAGAGAAAAATGAGTGTGAAAGCACTTATGAATAAAGCACTAGACTATCCTACAAGAGATTCTTTTAGTAGTGATGGAGAATATAAAAGTTATGCTAACACTAAAAAGGGCAAAAAGGAAATCAAGTTGCGTAAACAAGCACAAATGGTAAAGAATATGGGCGTTTATGCAAAAGGTGGAGAAATAAAAAGATATGAAATAGATGAGTATTCTTCGCAAAGCAGTAGAACAACTGAAAAAGAATATATTGAAAGGACAAATGACTTTGATGAGTTAGTTGAAAAGATTACAAAAAGAGCAAGAGATAAAAAAATACCACATATAGAGATTTACTATAAGGATAGTTTTATAGGTAGTATAAATGATAGAGATAATTACAAATTCAAAATAGGTAGAGGATATAATGATAATCCATTAGAAAGCAAAAGTTCATATATAAATAAGCAAAGAGCAAGAAGAATGGCTAAAGGTGGTAGTATCAAAGTTGGCGATATAGTAAAATACCCAAAAGCACAAAATAGTGGCAAGGTAAAATCTATAAAAGATTTGGGTTGGGAGAGAGAATTAACTATCGAATATGATGATGGAAGAATAATTAGAGAGGGGGAAACATCAGTAGTGAAATTAGCAAAAGGTGGTTTAACTTATATGCCAAAAGATAGTGGTATGGTAGATTATATGACTAAAAAACCCATATTAAAAGATGAAAGGTTTGTTGTGTATTTTGAAGATAATGGCAAACCTATTTCTTCATCTATCAAAATTGCAAAATCTAAAAGAGGTGCAGAAACAATAAGAAAACGATTAGAAAAAAGTGAAGAATTTAATAAAAGTGATTATACTTTAATAATGCAATCAATGGATAGTTTTTACAAAGAATATCCAAATTTATTTGCAAGAGGGGGAGATGTAAGTAGTTTAGCCCAAGTAAATACAATCGTTTATGCACCAACAGGAGAATTTACGCTAGAGCAATATGAGGATTTAAGTAATTCAGATATGATGGGAGAAACGCCAATGGATATTGATGAAGTAAAAGCCAAAGTATTTTCTTATAATGATGAAGCATACGACTATGAAGATGAAATCAATGAAATAGATGATGTAGATGAGTTAGCCGATTTTCTTTATGAAATTGGACTTACACAAAGAGATAATACATACAATATGAGTTGGTGGGGTGGAACAAGACTTTACCAAATACTGAATAATAATGGAGATAATTTTGATTTAGACTATCCTACCATCCTATTTATGTCTAAACATAGAGGGGGAGATGTAAGGGGTAATTATGAAAAGTTTGAAGCATTTGATGTAGATGAATATGGCTATGAGCAAATTCCTTTTATGTCGGCTAGACTAACTTATGTAATTTCGGATGGAGATAAAAGAGCAACTTTTGATACTGAAGATAGTGAGGGTTATTCATTATATGTTGTAGAAAGCGACTTTGATGCTTTTGCAGAGGGAGATTCAACTGATATAGATGAAGTAGCAACAAATTTTGGCGTAGATATGTATTAACAAAATAATTTTTTATATTTGCATACAAAACATTTTTAATTATGGAACAAACCAACACAATACCATTTGCGTATTTACATCTTTTGAAAAAAGAGGGTGTAAAAGTATCAGACTTGGATTCTGAAACTCAATCGTATATTAAAGACTTGAAGCAAACTACACAGGTTTTAATCAACAGGGCAAAAGGTGGGGAGATAAAAGTATCGCCACAAACTGAAAGAAAGATTAAGAACTATGATAGAGCAATTTGCGAGGGTATTTATGATTATTTAGAGGACAAGGAAAATGCACCTGCACCTGAAACTTCTTCAAAAGAGGAAGAGCAGTTAAAAGCAATCCACGAAAAGCAACAGGCAGAAAAAGGTGGCGAAGTAAAAGAGGATAAACCAAGTTCTTTACAGGATATTGATTTATCTCCAAATGAACCAAAAGAACAAGAGCCAACGCCTAATGCAGATGGAGAAGAAGAAGTAAAAGAAGATAATACTTATAAGGGTTTTTGGGATTGGCAATAATTTGTTGCTAAAAACAAGAACTTAATTTTTTTATTCGTATATTTGTGGTGTATTTTACTACGCAAAGCATAAAAGTTACTTTTGTTAGTTAATTTTTTCTCCGAATGTTAGGTTGAGATAACTCCCTTTCATTCGGACTTTTTTTTACAAACCAATGAATAATACTGAAACAAACCTACATATCCGAATTGCTTACTACATAAAGCACAATTATCCTGATGTGATATTTACAAGCGAAAGTAGTGGAATCAAATTAAGTATAGGACAAGCCGTGATGCTAAAAAAAATGCGTTCAGGTAGAGCATTGCCTGATTTAATGCTATTTGAAGCAAGAAGAGGATTTAATGGGATGTTTTTAGAAATAAAGAGAGAGGGAACGAACATCTACAAAAAGAATGGCGAGATAAAACGAGATAAGCACTTAAAAGAACAGGAAGAAGTTTTGTCTAGACTTACCGACAAAGGTTACTTTGCGAAATTTGTAGTTGGCTATGAAAATGCGTGTGCTTTAATAGATTATTATTTAGAGAATAAAAAACAATGTTGATAAAGTTTGTATCATACAACAAAAAAATTCAATAAATTGTTGTATTATTGCAAACTATGAAAGAAAAGCAATCGCAACGCTTGATAAATGAATTATTGCATACCATAGATAAAATAGGTATAAGAGAAACAATACAGGCGTTAAGAAGAAAGCAGGAAGATATGGACAACAATACTCCTGAATTGCAAATACATATTATACATACGACTTGCAATGAATTTGGAATACAGGAAGAGATTTTGTTGCACGGAAGAGATAAAAGCGAAGCACGATACAACGCAATAGGGGTATGTGCTTTTTTATTGCATAACCATTTGGGATTAACACAAACTAAAATCTCAATGTTGTTAAAGAAAGATATTAGCACGATTAGTAGGCATTTGAAAAGACTTCAAAACCTAGATAGAAAATATAAGAATGAAAGGAAGTTAGAGATAACTATGCAGGAGTTGGATAAAAAAATAAAAGAATACAAAAATAAATAATATGGCAGTACGAGGCAGACCGAGAAAAAAACCAAAAGTTGAGGAAACTCCTGAAGTAGAAGTAGAGCAGGAAGTTGTAAACCAAGCACCTCAAAACGAACCTGTAAATGAGCAACCTGCCGAACCTGAACCATTAGAGGATATGTCAGGAACGCAAGGAGATTTTAATCCCTTTGCTCAAAATGTTGTAGAAAGAGAATATGCTACGCCAAAAGTTGCAACAGGTATTGTAGAGGATTTAGAAGAACCTGTTTTTGAACAAAAAAATCCTTTTGAAGAAAGGATGCAACAGGAACAGGAAGAAGCACCTCATCCCTTTGAAGATGGAAATCCTGCACTAAATGATTTAGATTTTCAAGACAAAAAGATTGCCTGTGAGAGTTTAGTTGATACTGCTTTAGACACTTATGAGCAACTACATTCAGTAGCACAAAACTTCGTGCAAGTTGATGAAGCCGAAATGATGCAAAAGCAAATGGATGGCGAAATTGACTTGGGTATGGAAATTCCTGTTGATGAGCAGGGAACTACTATGAGTGTAATGGACTTTGTTCAACAATATAACGAGCAAAGTAAAGATGCTCTTCAATACGACAAAGAGTTTGGGTATAAAGTTCGCCCTGCTATGTTGCGTGTGTTTATGAAGAAAGGATGGGGAATGACTGATGAGCAGTTTCTTATGTATGCTTTTGGTAAGGACTTGCTTACAAAAACGGCTATCGTTTTCTCACTAAAAAAGACTATGAATAACACATTTGAGTTATTGAAAAAATCATACGAACAAAACCAAAGCACAATGACAGGTGCAGAGGATAATGTTGAGGATGCCGATTATGGAGAAGAGGATTATGATGAAGATTATACTGAAGAACAAGAAACAGGAGAACCTGAAGTTGAGTTTGTAGATAATATAGAACCAATTATTGTTGAGAATGATGTTCCTAAAAAAGATGAAGAGGCATTTTCAAGAAAGATGAATATCAATATGCCACAAAAACCTAAAGGAGATATGAGTGAGCATCCAAAAGAGGTTCAGGAAATTATTAAAAAGGGAAGAAAGGCAGAAGAAAAAGCGAAAGCAGAAGCCAACAAACCAAAGAGAAAGAGAAAAAAGAAAGATGATGCAGGAGAAGATACGACTGAATAAAAAATTAGTTCCTAGAGTTTTAATAGGTGTTCCTACATACGAGGGGAAGAACTATTGTTTAGAAGCGTTTTTAGACAATGTATCTCAATTTACATATCCAAAATCTAGACTTGGAATTTACATAGCAGATAATTCAATGGACAACAAAAATGCTATGATGATAAATAAAAAGTATGGAATAAAATGCTTTTGGAGAGATTACACAGGTTATCAAGTTCACGAAAAACTTGCAGATAGCCATAATCAGATAAGGCGTTATTGTATAGATGAGGGATACGACTATTTACTTCATTTAGAAAGTGATGTGTTTCCTCAACCTGATGTTATAGAGCAATTACTTTGGGCGAGAAAACCAATTATTTGTGCTATGTATCAAATATTTGATGGTGCGTGGAGAACACCTTGTTTGAAGTTGATGGACAATAAGCACGAATTAAGTAAAGAGTTTTCTTTTTACACGGACTTAACAAACTTCCATCATTGGTTTGTAGATGGCACAATAAAAGAAACTCATATTGCAGGAATTGGGTGTTGCTTAATGAAGCGAAAAGTATGTGAGAATTTTCCTTTTAGATGGAGTAAGGAAAACTACAATCCACCTGATAGTTGGTTTGCAGAGGACTTAAAAAATGCAGGAGTTCAGAATTTTGTGCATACAGGACTTTTAGCATTTCATTGGAACAAAGAAGATTGGGGTAGGCATAGCGAGTTTATCAAATATCATAAAAGCGAGTAATAAATTAAAATTAAAACAATGGGCAAAACAATAGAAATGAAAGGCAATAAAGAAAGGCACACAATGGCAGGTAAAATTTTGCCTAAAAGAGATTTTCTAAAAGTAATAGAACACGATAAAATCTATTCAAACACTTTAAGTCAATGGTTAGAATTTCTAACGATTAAACAGGATATTCTAGGAAAGAAATGTCAAAAACATCTTAATCCTAAAACTCAAACTAGAGATGGAATTATAAACAACATAGATACTTTATGTGAGTTTGGTAAAACAAGAGTTGAGTGTTTAGACTTAACGGCTAGAGTGAGAATACAAAATAAACTTGTAAGCGATAAGTTAAACCACTATGAAAATGTGTTTTTGCCACAATTCAATAAAGAGATAGAAGAAATGAAAGAGGGGTTTGATGGTTTTTATGCAAGAGCAAAAGAATTAGTAGCAGTAAAAAAAGTAAAGCCATTGCACAATGAAATAACTGAAAAAGTGAAAATGGAACTTATGTGGTGGGATGAATTAAAAGCATCAGATAGAAATGATGATGAATATAAATTGCTACTTTACAAACCACTTAAAAGACTAATTAACGCCCTAGATGGTTTAGAAGAAAATAAAAGTGAGTAGTTTATATAAACAAAGAATAGAGATTTGCAAAGGGAATGATATTTACTTTCCTTGTAGATATTATGAAAGTTTATTGGCGAGATGTAAAAAGTGTGGATGTTTTTTGAAACTGAAAGCACGAATGAAAAGTGAAAAATGTCCAATAGGAAAATGGTAGAAAAGAAATTAGGAATAGCATACAATGTATTTGATGGCGAAGAACTTTTGCCTTATTCTTTACAATGCGTGAGAGATACTGCACACTATATAGTAGTAGTATATCAAACAACTTCTAATTTTGGAAACACAAATGAAAATCTACTTCCTTTATTAGAACAACTGAAATCTCAAAACTTAATTGATGAGTTAGTAGAATATCATCCCTCTTTAGAATTAGTTGATGAATGGGGCAATAAAGTTCACAATGTTGGTTCTATCAATGAGCAAAGGAAAAGAAATATTGGACTAGAAAAATGTTTAGATAACGATTGTGGCGTTTTTAGTTCTATGGATACTGATGAAATGTATTTGTTTAAGGACTATTCCAAAGCACTAAAAGATTTTATTGATGGTGGATTTGATTCTAGTTTTTGTCAGATGCAGACTTATTACAAACGCCCAACTATGATGGTTACTCCACCTGAAACATATTTTGTTCCTTTATTTTACAAAACAAGTGGAAGAAGAAGTAAGTTAAGATTTGAGTTTATACAAGACTATCAGGTAAAGTGTGATGGAACTAGAATGATTAGAGCAGGATTCCCTAAAATGTTTACGAGGGATGAAATAGAGATGCACCACTTTAGTTATGTAAGAAATACATTAGATAGTAAAGTAGCAAACTCTTCGGCTCAAATGGGCAAAAGAGAAAAAGAAATGGTGGTAAGTCATTTCAATAATTGGAGTTATGGAGATAAAGGAATTTTTTTAGGAAATCAAATTTTTGATTTAGTTGAAACTGATAATTTATTTGGTATTCAATTCAATGATTATACCCATAAAATAGATTTTCCTAACTTTGTAAACGAAACTAAAAAGAAATTATGAGAGAAGCATTGCTTGGTGTAGCAGTAGGTAAAAAAGGTGTGGGAAAGTCTTACACTACATTACAACTTATATCACAATACATAAAAGGTGGTGTAGATATAAAGCCAAGAAGAGTGCTTATTATTGATGTTAATGATGAATATTCTAATGTTAAAGCCATTAGAGTAAGTGATGTAAAATTATTTTCTCATCATCCAAAAATTGAGGCAAGGAGAATACGCCCTTATAATGATGATGGCTCAAAAATGACTTTGAACGATATTGCCGAAGTTTGTTTTGATGTTCTACAAAACTACAAAGGTGGATTATTGTTAATTGAAGATATAAATAGATATATAGGAGATTACCTGCCAAATGATTTAGTTGGTGCATTATGCACAAATAGACATAACGATTTAGATATTATTTGTCATTTCCAAAGTATTGGAAGAGTAGGAACTAAAATTTGGCAAAACATAAATTGGCTACGATTCCATAAAAATACTGATGGAGTAGATAGGCACAAGAAAAAATTTGAGGACAAGTATGAGGCGTTTAAGATTATGGAAATACTTGTAAACAAACAATACTTCGCAGGTAACAAGTATATTCACTTAACTTACGATTGTGATTACGAGAAGATTAGAGGTAATTATTCTAAAAAAATGATGGATGAGGCGATTGATGAATATATAGCAGAGAACTATAATAAAAAGGTTAAGCCATTGCTTAATCAAATAAACAATAAGGGTAAAAAGAAGTTTACTCCACAAACGGCAACGGCAGAGGTTAAAAAACTTCTAGTCAAAATGTATTGTTAATACTCAAACAATTTTCAAGTCGTAATTACTTCACATTCAACGACTTGCGTTTTATACAAATACAGGTTTGCTCAAACTTTTGTATTTAATACTAAAAATCAATTTATATTTGTTTCGGATTTAGTTCCCCCATTTTGTAATGGAGAAAAATTTATTTAATAACCTAAAAACTTTATAGTATGAAAGGTGGTAACATTCAAGGCGTATTGTTTACGGCAGTTGGCGTGGCAGTAGGAGTAGTTCTAGCAACTATGATTCAAAAAAGACTTAATAAGCCAACTACTGCATCTACTGAGGGATAATCCCCTAGTTGCATAAGCCAATTTGTATTGGCAGTTAGTTTACAATCCCTTTTAAGTGTTTTGTGGTAAAAAATACTATGTAGTCAGGAAAGTCCTGATTACGCAAAAAATTGTTTAACGAGGGTTTTTCCCTCACTAATACGGAGTTAAAATGGATTTAGCGAGATATTTTTCAGATGCCCAAGAAGAAGTAAACGAAAACTTCTTTGCGTATGATGGCTATGATGATATGGATGATGAGGATTTTGATTTTGTAGATGATGATGATTTTGATGGATTTGATGATGAAGATGATGCCTTTGATATGGCAGTAGGAAGAGGTGGTTCTGCACCTACTTCTCAACCATATATCGTGGTAATCAAAAATACTTCTGCATCAGTTTCACATCCTTGCACTATTTTAGGTGCATACAACACATTGAGTTACGCTAGTGCAAATTGGCAAAACTCGGTGGCGATTTCAATTACAATGGGTATTTCAGGAATTACTTATAGTGAGTTCTTGTACCAATCTATGAATAAGCCATTCGTTGTAGGATTAACATATTATCAATCGGCTACGGCTAATCAGGTACTTGAAACATTAACACTTATTCAAAGAGATGTTAATGGTAATCAGACAAACAAAACGCTTGTACCTACTATTGACCCATATCAGTACCAAAGCACAATTATTGCAGTTAAATTCTCATACAAAATTGATGGATTTACGGCAGTAGTTATTTCAGCAGTATTAGGTGGTGCAACTGTTAAGTTGTACTTCTACCCTGCCGAAAATGTTTCAACGGCTCGTTCACTTACAGGTAGAAGAGCAGTTAGAGGATATGGTAATCCAAACATTGTGAAGAAAGACAAATTGTCTTTATCTTCTAGAAGTTTGAGAGCATTAGCAGGGCGTAGAAGAAGAAGATAATAGTTTAACGACTATCTTCTAGCGTTTAGCATCAAGTTACTAGGAAGTTCAGTTATGTGGATGATTGATAAGATTGTCTTTTAAGCATAGAATTACGAACATCCGAGATTACGCAACCGAAAGGGTGCAAAATTTTAGAGGATAGTAAGTGTAGGTTTTAATCTATACCTGCTATCCTCTTTTTTAATTTTAAGAAGAAACAAATGAATAGTTTTTTAGATATGGATGATAATTTTGATGAGTTCAACAGGAACTTTAATCGTTCTAGTCGTAGGCGTATTCGTAGGAAATCTAGGCGAAGAAAAAGAAAGCCACTATATAGGAGAGATAAAATCACTATGTATGATTACCTAGCGAGTAGTGTTCCTGCCGATGCTTCATTTGTTATAAATAAATACGGCAGATTTGAAAAGCCGAGAAACGAAAGAGAGTTAGCAAAACAACTCAAAAGTTTTGTAAAGATGTATGGAGAAAAGGCAATTAACGAATTGGCTAAAATACATCCTGATAGAAAATTATTAGAGGCGAATTGTGAGAAGTGTGAGATTACCAAAAAAGAGGTAATGATACAACGCCCAATCCCTCAACCTAAACCTTATTACCAAGAATTTGCTAATGCAGATGGTAATGCAGGTGCAGAAAGCGAGAAGCAGACAAGAAAACTAACTACTAATATGTTAGTTATCGGTGGATTTATGATAATGGCGTTTGCTTTAATACAAAAAAGAAACTAGATATGGAACATAAAAAACTAATGTCAAATTTCTATAATGCACAAGGAAGTGCAGGAAAGCAAGATGTGATATTGCAAGAAATGGGAGATTTGATTGTAAGAGAACCACAGGCAGTTGCGTTTGTTATACAAAACGCAGGAATTGAATTGCCATTAGATAGTTCTCCTGCTAAAATCACTAAAACTATTATGGTTCATAAGGGCAATCAAAGATTGATGCAAAATCTTTCGGCTCTTATTGTTCTTAAAGATAGAATGAGCAACTTCTTCAAAAAGAAATCAGGTGGTGCTACAACAGGAACAGGTGGAGATAAAACAGGTTTCTTCAAAAAAATTGGTGGATTATTCAAACGCCCTGTTAATCCTGATGGAACTAAAGGTAAAAGCAAATTTGCTTCTTGGTTTAGCAAAAACAAAAAAGAGATAGGAGAAGTAGGTGGTGCATTGGCAGGTGGTTTATTATCAGGAAGCAAACAAGGTGGTGGACAACAAGGTGGTGGACAACAAGGTGGTGGAATGATGTATGGCAACCAAAATATGAATCAAGGTGGTGGAAATGTAAAACCACCAATGAAAATGGGTGTAAAACTTGCTATCGGTGGTGGAGTTTTATTACTGATTGTAGGAATTATTGTAGTAATGAGAAGAAAATAAAACTGAAATGGCATCTAAACAGGATTTATTAGAAATAGGTGCAGGTTCTTATGGCTCTAACTTAAAGTCAAAAGAACAAAAAAAAATGAAAGGTGCTATCGCAGGTGCTATTGTAGGAATAGCATTAGCAGTAGTATCTAGACAAAACCTCATAATGTTTGGATTAGGGGGTTTAGTCGCAGGAAGAATGTTAATGGATTAAAACTAAATATATAAGCAATGATAAAATCTGCAAACCAACAATATAAAGAAAGTAAAAGCCAACTTCCGTTCAAAGAGTGGTTACAAATTGAACAAGACAATGGAAGATTACTTAACGAAGAAAAAATGTTAAGTGCAAGTGGCGAAACTGAAGTTAAGAGTAGTTCTAATCCAACTAAAGCAGGTGGAATGAAGATGGCTAACATTGTTGGTTTAGTATCGGCAGGTATGTTAGCGTATGGCATTTATCAGGAAACTAGAAAGTAAGATGAAGTTGAATGATAAAAAAGATAAAAACAAACGGCAAACCGACAACGCTAGAAATAAGAGTTGAAAGTAGAAGAGAGATTAAACTTGCTTTAA
>MDSZ01146257.1_pt1 | contig 11078 bp, 8 predicted proteins | sample 811201 | NCBI WGS metagenome assembly MDSZ01 (sample SAMN05326647, study PRJNA326480) | marine metagenome | isolation source: seawater | place: Indian Ocean: North | collected 2010 | reverse complement strand
TAATATAAAACCTAAAAATATATCTAAAAAAAAATTTTTTTTAATATCTAAATTAGCAATTCTACCATAACCAGATATAGATAATGAGAGTAAAACAATACATACAACAAATATAAGTAATTGATGCAAAATCATAAATTGTTATTAATGAAAATTTTTAAAATCCACAATTATTTCATCTAACTTTTTTTTTAAAAATCCATTTTTGATTTCTGTCCATAACTACTCGCTACTAGACACAATATTCTTTTAATTGAAATTTTAATGAATAAATCACATCTTATCCAGTTATTTTAAACATTAACATTTTTTCATAAGAACAAATCAGTTATGATTTTATAATACAATTAAGAATTTAATTCTAGATTAAGTTAATTGATAATTTTAATTTTATTTAAAATCACCATTGGTATTAATCTTAAACTGTAAAAATATCTTTTAAAAAAAATAAAAGGATTAAATATCAACCTTACAAACCATCCAAGGTATAATCGATCAATAAGACTAGTGATAGGAGCCTGATCTTTTGTAAAAAATGAAATTGCAGCTCCTGTGCATAATATTGTGGTTTTCATTTTAAGATTTTGTTTTAAATATAAACCCAAAATTTCTTGTTTTCCCCCACCAATGTTCATCAATACAAAGTCTGGCCTTACTTTTTTTATTTTTTGTAAAAGCTTTTTGTCCAACAAACTTTTTGATTTATAGTTTGGTGCTAGATAGTTGTATACTTTTTTAACTCCTAAACTTTTTAAAAAATTTTTATTTGATTTAGAAAATTTTGAATTTGGGTCAATACAAAAAATAGATTTTTTTTTATTCTTTTTTAAATAATTAAAAAATAAATCTAAAAATCTATATCCTGAAAACTTTATAACACTTAAATTTTTTAGAAATTTAAGTAACAAAACAAAAAAGCCACTGTCAAAGAAGACTATGTCGGCCTTAATAAGAGACTCATGATATTTTTTTGACTTATCAATAGTGGCTAATGCGGGTCCAGCTGGGAAAACAAACAAACCTTTTTTTACTATATATTTGTTAAAATTTTTTGGATAAATATTTTCAAATTTAATTCTTCTGAATATAACTTTTGTAATCATTTATTAATGTTATTAAAAAAATGTTTAAGGTTTAGTAAATCTACTTATATTTGAACCATGCTTACTAATTTCATCGTTCATCCAGTCATAAGTCCTTTTAAGGCCATCTTTTAATTTTATTTTGAAACTCCAATTTAAAATTTTTTTCACTAAGTCATTGTTACTTGATCTTCCTCTTACACCTTTAGGTTTATCAAGCTGATAAACACGTTCTAACTTCTTTATCCCTGAGACATTTTCAATTATTTCAATCATTTGATTAATTGATACTTGTTCATCACTTCCAATATTAACTGGAGCTGAATAATCAGACTCAAATAATTTAAGCGTTCCCTCAATACAATCGTCTATATACAAAAAAGATCTTGTTTGCTTTCCGTCGCCCCAAACTTCAATTTTATTACCATTATTTTTTTTTGCTTCTATAACTTTTCTACACAATGCAGCTGGAGCTTTTTCCCTACCTCCATCAAAGGTTCCATATGGCCCATAAATGTTGTGATATCTTGCTACTCTTACAGACATTTTATAGTCTTCCATAAAATGTTTACACATACGTTCACTAAATAATTTTTCCCATCCATACCCATCTTCTGGATCAGCAGGATAGGCATCTTTTTCTTTTAATCCCTCTATAAAAACGTCTTGCTGTTTAGTTTTATTATAGACACAAGCACTTGAAGAGAAAAAATATTTCTCAATTTTATTTTCCTTACAAGAAATTAATAAATTAGTATTAATTAGGACTGATTGCATACATTCAGCTTTGTTATTCTCAATGAATCCCATCCCACCCATATTACAAGCCATGTTGAAAACATAGTCAATTTTTTTAGTTACCTTTCTACAATTACTTATGTCTTTCATATCCATTGAGTAGTAATTTTCAGTATCATCAAAATCTTGAAACCAATATTCTTTAGGTTTTATGTCTACTGCAATAATAGAATTTCCATTTCTTAATAATTTGTTGACAAGATGACCACCAATAAACCCACCAGCACCAACAATTAGAATTCGTTTATTTTTAATCATAATAAAATGTTATTTTTACTATAATTTCCCTTAAAGAAAAATTAAATAATTTTTAAATGTACTAACTTTATTTCATCAATAATTAGCGCATCGATTTATTCTTATTTTTCAAATAAAAAATCAAAGAAATATAAATTGTTAAATTTATTAATAATATTATGGGAGTATAAATATTTAATATTAAAAATAACGAGGGTAGCACACATAAGATTAAAGTTATAAAAATTGTTTTATTTTTATCATTTGTGTAATTATAAACAATATGATGTAGATGATTTAAATCTCCTTTGAAAGGATTCTCTTTATTTTTCAGTCTTAAAAAAAATAGTCTAAGCATATCTATAGAGGGTATTAATAGTATTATGAAGATTTCATCACCATAAAAAAAATTTTCAAAATTTTTATATTGATAGATAAAAGCGCATCCTAATAGTGCACTAAGCAAAAAAGCACCATTATCACCAAGAAAAACTTTGCCTTTAAAATTTAAAATACTAATAAATATTAAAGGGATGGATAGCAAGACAAAGAAAATTGGAATAAAACCCTTAAAAATAAATAAAGTTAATACAAAAATGGAAAACAAAATTAACTGCAGGTTTATACCATCAAACATATTCATTGCATTTGCTAGCAATAAAAAACTCAAAATTATAAATACAGTTGAGTATTCATTAAAATAATAAATTTTTTGTAAAAATGATATTTTGATTTGTTCTAATTTTATTTCAGGGAAGAGATAAATTACTAAGACAATAGAAAGAATTAAAAACAATAACTTTAAATTAGGTGTCAAATTTTTTAAATCGTCAATTAATCCAACAAAATAAAATAAGGTAATTAAGAGAATGGATGCGTACACAAAGTTATCTTCGAAAATTAAATTATTGATATCCATTAATTTTAGTAAAAAAATAATGAGATAAATATTAACTAAAATTATTGATCCTCCAACTAACGAGGCTTGTTTTAAATGTCTTTTTAATTTTCTGTCAGGTTTGTCAAATAAAACAAAGAAATTAGAAATAGAATCAATCTTTAGATATAAAATTAAGTTAAAAAAAATTAATGATAGAATTAAAAAAAAAATATTCATAATTACTTAAATTTTAATAAATTCATAAAATCTTTAAGATAAGAGTAGTCCTATTTCAACTATAGATAGTTGGTATTTCATTTATAAAGTTGATACTACAATTTCATAAAAACTTCTAATGATTATTTTTAGCAATTAAGATTTTTTAATAAATTAATACAAGATCAACTATTTACCTTATTAATAAACTTTGAAATAATGAATTTATTTGCTTCTCTATGTTTTATAAAATTTTCTAAATTTTAAAAGCTTAATTTTAATTTCAAATTCAAATCTTTGAAAAAAACATTATTAAGTTAAATTTAATTATATAATTAATTAATTTCATCATATTTTGCAAAATCATTTAAAAGGAGACCTGAATTAAAAGAAAAACTATGAATACCTAATATATTTTTTGAAAAATCTGGTTTTATATTTTTAAATATTTCCTCCTCATACTTATCTTTAGTTAAATATTTTATTTTACTTATACCCAGAGCAGAACCATACATATCAAATGTTTGTTTTTGAAAAACTCTATAAAGTTGTCCTTCTTGTGAGTAGATTATCCCACCATTCCTTGCTTTTCTAGAATCAAAAATAACTGGGTTTAATAAATGTGGTTTCCACGAAGTCGAGTCTAGTTTGTCAGCGTAGTAAATATGCAGTTCTGAGGAATATTCGCCTGATTTTGATGAATCCAAATTTGTAAATAACCAATATTTATCATTGAATTTTATAATATTAGTATCTACTGCGCTGATATTCTTCATCAATATTTTGTGAAGTTTCCATTTTAAAGGAAATTCAATACATTTATAAATTCTGATATCTCTCGATTGATGAGTTTCAGGTATCATAAATATACCATCATTTGACTTAAATAAAAAAGGGTATGAAAGATGAAATTTTTCCTCTATCGCTACCCCAAGTTCGTTATGTCCCTTTGGGGTTACCTCATAGGCTGAAATTTTTCCTTTACTAGAATTATAATCGTAATCCTCAACATAAATGACGGTTCTTCCTTTATAATTTACTGAGAATGGATCTGCTAAAAATCTATTCTTGGGATTTTTAATTGTTACAGAATTTTTTATTGAAGAAGTTTTCCAATTTTTGGTAAATTGATAACAAACATTCCATCTTATTTTTCGATTTAAAAGTTTATTATATATTTTTTTTGATCCATGAATAAAAGTTAAAAATGAATAATAAATAGTTTGATAGAATTTAGGTATTTTATAGATTTTAAAATTATCATGTTTTTTTTGATATAAACGCCTGTCATCCACATTTTTAGATAATCTCTCTAAAGTTTTATGTAAAAAAATACTTGATTTTAAAAATAATCTACAAACATTTAACTTATAATAAAAAGAAGTTGGAATGTGCCCTTTAAAGATTACATCACCTCCATCAAGCACTTCTGAAATACGCTGAATCACGAAACCAGTTGATGGCTCACGATAATAAACTTCCCAAAATCCAGGTGGACCACCTCTGTAAAAATCATTATCTCCGTGATGAAAAGAAATAACTCCTAAGGGACAAGTATTTAAAATACTTCCTTTTAAAATACCACTACCGCCTCTAATTAATAAATCCAAATTAAGATTTTTTATTTTATTTATATCCTCAGCGTCATAACTGTAATTCAAGCCTGTCTTCGAAATATTTGGATTAACAGTAATTTTCTTAACTTTAAATTTTGAGAGAGGTTGTTTTGAGAAAAAATCTTTAAATCCTTTTTTTTTTTTTACTATGATTGTCTCAATTTGATCAATTAATTCAAAAATTATTCTATCCACAAATCTCAGAAAACCTTTTGTGCTTAAATAATTGATTGATCTATGAATAAAATTTTTAGTTCTTGTATTTTTTGATTTTTGAATAATCAAACAAGATATTGAATAGCATTTACTTTCTAAACTTTTTTTATATAAATCACTTATTAAGTATGGTTGTTTTACATCATCAACTATTATACCAATTTGAAGTTTTTTTTTGTTTTTCATAAAATTAATGAATCATTTTTTTTACTTCTTTTTAAAAAAATCTTTTATAAATTTTGGAAAAAGTGAGACGAAAAATAAATATAATAACTTTTTTAAAAAAAAATTTTTATTTTTTTTAAAAAATTCATCATTTAATTGACTAAAAAACCAAATCTTAAATTCCTCAAAAAACATTTTTCTATTCTCATCATGAAAATTTTTCCCATGTATTCTTATGCATGCCAAAGGGTCTTGAAATGCTAAAGCCTCGCCATGCTTACATATTTTCATAACCGCATCAAAATCACCAATTATATTAAATTGTGGATTAAAAAAATTAATCTTTTCAAGTGAATTCTTTCTTACTATTAAAGTATTAATATTTACTAAGTAATTTTTGGATAGAAAATCATAAATTTTGCCACTAGGTAATTTTTTTTTTGAGTATATTTCTGTTTTATTACTTTTTTCAAAATATTGATGACAATTCGAGTAAGAGAAATCGTATCTTTCGTTATTGAAGAAACTTTCTCTTGATGAAAGAAAATTTTCATACCACCAATCATCACAATCTAAAAAGGCGATAAATTCTCCATTTGTTTTTTTACACGCTAAATTCCTAGCCTCATATAAAGTTGTATGTTTGTCTGAGCAATAATATTTGAATCGTTTATCCTTAAAACTATCAAATATCTTTTTACTATTATCTGATGACTGGTTATCCCAAAAAATCAGTTCCCAATTTGAATATTTCTGTCTTTGAATACTTTCTAAATTTTTTTTTAGATACTTTTCTCCATTGTAACAATTTACAATTATATTTACCAATTTTTTATTCATTTTTGTTTATAGTACAAATAAAAAATAGTGGGTTAAAAAGAATAATTAAACACAAAATAATTGGTATTAAATAAATACACGTCATACTTTTTTCAAAGAATTAAATGAATACAGGTAAAAACCTACATAATAATAAAGAATTATAGACAGCCAATTATTAAAAAAATTTCCACTAGGTAAAAAAGGGAATAAATAAATTAAAAGTCCTATTGTAATAATTAAAAAACTGTTTTTTTCATAAATTCCAAAATCTTTTTTCCAAAATTTTAATAAATTGAAAATTAAGAAAAAAATAAATGATATATAAAAAGAAAATCCTATAAGACCTGTTTCTGATAATATTTGAATTGCTGTATTATGCGGATGAGTTGAACATATCCCAATTTTAGAGTCATAATTAATTTTTCTACAATGAAATCTGAAACCTTTAGACCCAACACCTACCAAAGGATTTTGAGAAAATAAATTCAGAGCTAATTGGTAATGACCCTGATGTTCCTCTGAAAATAATTTCAAATTTTTTTTTATTTTTGGTTTTGACTCTCTCAATTTTTCTTGTGTTAAAACCACGTTGTCTCCTTCAAGAAAAAGATTATTTGTAATTTGATTGAAGGATTTTTTAACTATTCTATTAAATATTTCTGACTTCCCAAATTTATTAAAAGATGTAAGTGAAATAAAGAAAATGAGTGTAATTAAAGAATATGAAAATATTTTTTTTAAAGACTTTACAAAAAAAATAATCAAAAAAGTAAAAATCATCATTAGTGCAAATGAAGTTCTTTCGCCGGAAAGATAAATTGTAATTAAAAAAAAACTGAAAAAAAATATTAGAAATAATTTATTTTTTTCTATATCAAATCTTAAATATATAATTAACCAAAGAAAAATTGGTAAAGTCTTTATTAAAAAACTACCTAATATTAATTCCTCTCCAAATATACTTGATACTCTCTCATTGATAATTTCGTTACCAAATAAATTCTTTCCTACAATAAATTGAAAAAAAGAGTCAAAAAATATAAATAAATACAATAAGAAAATTATTAGAATAAAGTTTTTTGTATTAACTAAATTATTTTCTATTAAATCAAATAAATAATAAATTGATAATGCAAATAGTATATATCTAAAATAAAATATTGATGATATTTTGAGATCAAAATGACCAATCTTGAAAATTGCAACAATGGCAATAAAAATTGAAAAAATAATAAAAGCTGCAGATAGTTTATTTTTAAAAAATTTTACATTTCTATTATTAATTAAAAAATAAATTGTTAAAATTAATATTGATAACTCTGTAATCAATATACCGGCAATATATGTGAAAGGAAGAAATATACATATCAAAAACATTATATTTTTATTGCTATATCTTATCATTATGAAAATTAGCTATTTCACTTAATTGTCAAATATCCATTTATAATTTAGATGTTTAATTTTTTAAAATAAAAATAAGTTTATATCGAGGCAATTTTTAATTCAAACTGGTAAATACATTATATTTTTCGTTTATAATGATTTTTAATAATATTATTTCTTAAATTATTAGTATATTTTTTGTTCAATGAATAATTCATCATTCCCATACAGAAAAGAATTAGATGGTTTAAGAGCTTTGGCAGTATTGCCTGTAGTTTTTTATCATGCTGGAATTACTATATTCAGTGGGGGATTTATAGGTGTTGATGTTTTTTTTGTGATAAGTGGGTATTTAATAACAAATATAATTTTATCAGATATTGAAAAAAAAAGATTTTCATTAAAAAATTTTTATGAAAGAAGGGCTAGGAGAATACTACCAGCCTTAGTTTTAGTTTCACTTGCTTGTATTCCTTTCTCATTATTACTCTTTAGAGATATTTATCTTTTAGAGTTCGTCAGAAGTTTAGTATCACTAATTTTTTTTTCCTCAAATTTTTTATTCTGGTCTGAAAGTGGTTACTTTAGCAATAATACAGAATTTAAACCATTAATTCATACTTGGAGCCTGTCAGTAGAAGAACAATATTACATACTTTTTCCAGTAATATTTTTATTTTTTCTAAAATTTTTTAAATTTTACACAAAAATATTTTTTATTATCATGTGTATTATAAGCTTTGCACTTTGTATTTGGGGTTCTTTTCATTATCCAGAGGCAACTTTTTACTTATTACCTTTTCGAGGTTGGGAAATAATTTTGGGAGTTTTAACCGCAATTTTTTTGAAAGAAAATAAGTTAAGACTTAAAAAAATTTATTATGAATTTTTAAGCTTTTTTGGTCTAACATTGATAGTTGGATCTATAATTTTTTTAAATTCAAACTCTATTTTTCCAAGTTATAATGCAATATTTCCTACTATTGGAACAGTATTATTGATTATATTTTGTCGCGAAAATACATTTTTATATAAAGTATTTACTATTAAATATTTGGTGTATTTAGGATTAATAAGTTACAGTTTATATCTGTGGCATCAGCCAATTTTAGCTTTTACAAAATTTTATTACTTAAATGAAGTCTCTATATTTTTTAAATTATTAGCAATTATGGTTTCAATTTTTATCAGCTATTATTGCTGGAATTATATTGAACAACCTTTTAGAAATAGAAAAAAAATTTCTTTTAAGTTTTTTTCTTTGTTATTACTCTTTATAATTTTAATATTTACAATCACCTGGGCATACACTGTTAAATTTTCTAATTTTAATAATATCTATCTACAAAAGCCTGAGGCCCTAAAAAATAATAAAAAAATTGAGTATTTTGACTCACAATTAAAAGTTAAAACTAATTCTGAAACTATGTTTTTTGCCTCAATTAAGCCGATAAAAAAAGAGGTAAGCAAAAAAGTTTTGGTTTTAGGAGACAGTCATGCTCAAATTTATAATTTAATGGGTGAATATTATGCAAGTAAATATGGAATTGAATGGCACTCATACATTTTTCAAGGTTGCCCACCAATTTTTGGGTATTATAAAATTTATAATATAGAACAGACAAAACCATCGAAAAAACAAGAAGAATGTAAAGAACAAGTTAAAATATGGGAAAAATTTATAAAAAAAAATGGTCAACATTTTGATTATGTTATTCTAGCATCAAGATGGAATTATATATTTAATCATCAAGAATATGAAAATACCCAGTATAGAAAAGATGCTTTAATCAGTAACGATAAAATTTTTAAAAATAATGATAAAATTCTCTTAAACTCTAGAGAAAATTTTAAAATTGGCTTAAAAAAAACAATTAAAATTGTTAACACAGCAGGTCCAAGGGTAATTATTTTTTCTCAACCACCTCTTTTAAAAAGAAATCCAATAAGATGTATGGGTGTAAGTGAATTAAGTTATAGTTTTTGTGCTAATGCAAGTTATGAAAATATTATAAGAAGAGGTTTATTTATTAATGAAACAATACTGAATGAAAATATTTTGAATAATAAAAAAAACTTTTATTTAATATTAGATAACTTCTTATGTGATCATAATAAAAAATATTGCTTTTCCAAAAAAGAATCAAAACTTCTTTATAAAGATGATGATCACTTAAGTTATGAAGGAGTCTATTTTATATCTAAAGAATGGGAAAAAAAATCTTATTTTCCATTTAAATAATAAATTAATTAATCTATATAATTTAAATTAAATATAAAAATCATTAAATTTTAGATAATTTATTGTTTTCTAAAAACTTTTTTTTATTTCATTAGTGGGGTCACCGATATATAAATTTTGAAGAATGATAACGTTTTTAAAAAAATTTATTAAAAAAAATTTTTTTTTATACGACCTTTTAATTAAGATAATATTAATATTTAAGTATAACAAAAATTGGAGAGTTTTTTTTTATAATACCAAAAAAGATTTGAAATTTAATTTTAATACCCTTAAACAAATTAACGAAAATTCGTATATTTTATATGGAAAACAAAATGATATTTTTAAATATAAATTCAATTATGTGATATTTGAATTACTAAGTAAAAAGTTTTCAAATAAAAATTTACAAATACTGGAAATTGGAACTTTTGATGGTTTTTTTTCAAAATACTTATCTCAAATTTTTCCTAAATCTCAAATTACAACAATTGATCTAAAGACAAATGATTATAGATTTATTGAAACATATAAAAGGCATAATAAAGAATATTTAAAAAAATTTTTGAAGAGAAGAACTGAAAATCTTAAGAGTGATAATATAAAATTTATCGAGACGGATAGTGTTTTCTTAATGGAGTTATTCAAAGAAGAAACATTTGATTTTATTTGGGTTGATGGAGATCATTCTTATCCAGCTGTAGAGAGGGATATATATAACTCATATCTTCTAGCTAAAAAAGGAGGATATGTAGTTGTTGATGATATATCCAAAATTGAAATCAAAAACAAATCTTCTGAGGGATCTTCTTTTGCAGCGTATTATGCATTAGAAAAATTAAAGAACGATAAAAGGATAAATTATTTTTTAATTAACAAACTAGTTAGACCTGATAATTATTTCTTCAAATCATACATTGCTTTTTTTCAAAAATAAAAATTTTTAAACAATTTAAAGTTAAATTCTATATTAATAATTTTTTTTTTTTTCTTTTAAGAATTTTTTCCAGTCTATCTTTATCTCTTTTTGTGTCCATACATTGCCAGAAGCCCTCGTGCCTAAAAGCTGATAATTGTTTTTTTTTTGTTAATATCTCTAGTGGTTCCCTTTCTAAGTAAGTAGCATCATTTTTTATGTATTTTAGAAATTCAGGCTCAATTACAAAAAAACCACCATTGATCCAGCCCTCATCCATTTTTGATTTTTCTTTAAAATAATTTACAAGATTTTTTTTTAATTTTATTGCACCGAATCTTGCTGGAGGTCTTACAGCTGTCAAAGTAACTAATTTGTTATTTTTTTTGTGAAATTGTAATAGTTTTTTTAAATCGATATTTGACAATCCATCTCCATAAGTCATCATAAAAGTCTCATCACTTATATATTTTTTTAGTCTTTTAAGCCTCCCTCCGGTCATTGTATTCTTGCCGGTTTC
>MDSZ01089790.1_pt1 | contig 11078 bp, 12 predicted proteins | sample 811201 | NCBI WGS metagenome assembly MDSZ01 (sample SAMN05326647, study PRJNA326480) | marine metagenome | isolation source: seawater | place: Indian Ocean: North | collected 2010 | reverse complement strand
TGTGTGTTTGAAGGGCGTGACCCGAAACGCTTTGTACTCGTTAGCCCATTTAATTTCGTGGTCAGCACTGGCATCGTTGTTGAGCACTTTGACAAAATCCACATGTTTGCTTTCAAACTTGCTTTTCTCATCAGTTACCACGCAAATTTGAGTTTTGGTATGCTTCTTAATACTTTCAGCAAGTTTTATCGACAGTTCCACATAATCTGTTTTGGCGTTATTCTGTGCAAACCAAAGAAAACCTCTCGAATCAGACATCACAAACCTCCTTGTTCAGTACATGAACATCTTGATTTTCGATAAAATCTATCTGGTCGTTGAACTTCCACGTGATTCCATTGTCGGTTATTTTCAATATTTTACAGTCTCGTGGAAGAGTTGATATTGCAAATGGAAATTTTTTGTACCCAACAAAGCCATTTATTTGCTGTAGTGCGATAGCAAACAAATAATCATTTCTAAGGTTCCTTGCGTATATTCTGTACATCTCTGTGAAGTAGTGATAGTTCTGTTTCACATACTTGATAGTGTCGAATATCTTTTTGACCTTCTTGTTTTTCCTGAATATGAAAACTGTTGCCCATACCATTGGTATCATGCTCCATCTTCTTTGATCAAACGTGTTCCTTCCAGACAGATCATACGCTTGGTCGGGTATGAGGAAATCATATTTTGTTTCTAAAAACTGCTTGAGATGATCTGAGAAACAGAAATAATCAATGTCCAGCACCAACGTTATGTCATAAGGAGAAAGTTCGTACGCCATGTGCCTATCAACGTTGTTCCAAGGTTTACCGTCTAACTTGTTTCCTGATTCTGGCTCGATAAACTTGTAATTAATAAACCCCATGGGAGACATTTTTTGGAATGTACTGAAATTTGTTATGACCGTGACCTCAACGCATAGATTTTTTTTGACAAGTGCTACACAACGTTCAAGTATCTTGTGGTACTTGGTGTGTTCTGTGTCGAAGCAGAATAGCAATACGCCTTTTTTCATCAGTCACCCTTTTTTTCAAATGTTTTGTACATCTGGTGGTATGAATTAAGGCTTTCTTGATTTCTTTCAATAAGTTTGCTTAAGAATTCAGTTGGGTCTTTTATTTCAACTGGATTGTTGTTTGTGTCTAAAACGAAAAAACTATCATTGTGTTCTTTGAGAGTTCTAACTAGGCAGATAGTCAGTGGATCTGCACGAAAGATGTGTTCGTTGTAAACTATTATCTGTCTAGAGTGTGCTTTCTCCAAGGCGTTGCGTTTTGCAATCGCTATGTTGTAAGAAAGGTCAGATTGTTTTTTAAGATCGCCAATATCCATACTACAATTATACTGTAATTATAGTGGTAAAGCAACCTGGTAAAAAAAAATTAAGATGCGGAGTTCGACACTTCTGCGTTTGATGACGATTGTATACTTGAAGCAAGTCCTTGTGTGTCATTTGGAAAAACTTCAATCAATGCTAACGTCATCCTAGGTGCCTCGTTGGGATTTGTTGGAACACCACTCAAGTTGTTTGATGAGAACGTTGTGTCATCTGCCGGATCAGAAGAAATCATCTTGATTGTGATCACTGTTGCCGAGGCCGGAGCCGCATTCAACTTGGCCTGTATCTCAACAGTGTTTGATGTGTACCCTGAGTTGTCTGAAGTCAATTTTAGTATTGTAGTGTATCCAGTTCCTAGGTCATAGAATCCATTCGCCAATCCGTTTGTTGTCAATGTTTCTCCAGATCCAGATCTAGTACTAGTCTGTGCATTTATGTCAAGGTTACCAATTGCTGTTGTAGTCAAGTCATTGAACACCGTGTCTTTGGAGCCGTCGATACCTGTCACACATGTAGGGTCAACCCTGATCTTACCTCCGCCGTTGAAGAATGCCCTCATTGTGTTGTTGTTGGCGAATGTCACTGATCTCTCAATAGTTGATGTTGAATTCCAAGTACCTGAATTTGTTGATGTACCTACCGCGTTTGTGCCAAGTGCTGTTGCACTGGTAGACCCACCTGCCACAGCCGCCGCCAAGTTGGCAAGATCTCCAACTAGTGCCGATCTTACTGCGATGGTGTCTCCCGCTGAGACTGATGTTGACGTGATTGAAACGTTTGTGTGGTTAGATATGTTGTCTAAGCCTGTGAATAAAGCATTCCATTGTGATGCCGCAACAGTATCACCTGGAGCAACAGTACCGATTGTTGCTTGATTAAGGCCATAAACTCCAGAGCCTGGCCCTGCAAAATGGTTGTATCCATAAGGATCTGATGAACTGTTGACAAATGTGTTGTATTCGTCATCTAATATCGTATCACCTGCACTATATCCCATAAATCTATTTCACTCCTATTACGCACTCTGTAAGTGCTGTGTCTTCATTATATTTATCTTTAATTAAACGCCCTAGAACATTGAAATGGTTACACTCCTCGGCTTTGGCGACACGTGCTTCGCCGTTAAGTGCGGAAACAACCCGATCTCCTGCTTTACCTGTACCTGATAATTTTACCATTACCCGTCCTTTCAAGGCCACCATCGGATGTGAATCGTTGTTGCCTGCTTCTGCATTCATTAAAAACGCTGGACTTTCTGATATAACTCCAAAAACGCTGTCTGAAAGGTCAGTATCACACTTTGTAATCTCTGCTGAACCACCTAATACAACTACATCTCCGACTTCTGTGTCGCAGTCTGCTTCATATCTTTCAGCCAAGTCGGCGTACTGTGCAGATGTTGATGTTGCGTGTACCACGTTTGCCCTGATATCCACCAAAGTCGGTGCTGACATTTCTGTGCCTCCGACGTCTGTTGACTTGAACGCTGTCCAGGCACCACCAGCGTTGCCGTGTGTCGTTGTTCCATCATCCGCAAAAGTCTCGTCCCACACCCAGAATAGATCTTGTTCAGTGGCAGTTGATGCATTGCCTCTGTTTACTTTCAAACCAGAATAGTTTGGCATCGCTGAATTTGATGAAATGTTTCTGTTCAACTCTATCATGTTGTCTTCTACTGACAGGGTTGTTGTATTGACGATTGTGTTTGTTCCATCTACAGTAAGGTCGCCTACTCTAAGGTGTTCAATCCTACCCGATGATCCTGTAATTCTAAGTGCTTCTGTGGTTACACCCCCGTCGTTAACAGTGAATATGATATCTTTGTCTTGCGTAGTTTGTGCTATGGTGAAATCGTCGCTTGATAATTTCATTGTGATGTCTGAACCGGCACCTATTGTCAAACCATCATCATTTAAGATTCCTAAGGTACCTGACGTGGTATCGTTTGCGTTTGATCTGAGATAGTTTGCCGCCGCAACACCGCCCAATGAATCTGAATCTGTTGCTGTGCCTCTAAATTTAACTGATGCTACCGAACTTGATAATTGAATACCCTGTGCCACTGTTGAGAAACCAGCCGCGATTAGTGCCGCCGCGTTTGTTTCTGTCGAATCTGGCGTGAATGCTATGTTTGATACAACAGCAACAACCGTATCATTGGCCACCATCTTCAATATAGATCTGTTAACGCCTGTGTTGTCTTCAACAACTTCACTTACGAACTGTGTTACTCCCGATCCTGCTACTGTTGTTGGTCCAATCAGCGTCCACGCAGTACCGTTGTACACATATAGTTGAGTGTTGGTCGTGTCAAACCATAAATCACCCTGCACTGCGTTCGATGGTGCCGAAGTGGAGTTAGTTGTTGACCCAACAGGTTTAAATTTCGATCCTGTGTACACATTCAATTGGTTGTTTGTTTTGTCGTACCAAAGTTGACCTTGTATTTTGTTACTAGGTGCAGATGTGTTATTGAAATTTTCTAAGAGTTTTACAAGATTTTCATTTAACTTTTCACCAAATCCAGCGTATCCTTTTCCGATTAAAGTGACATCTGTGGTTGAAGTGTCGATAGTCCCGTCCGCTAGGGTAACCAATAAGGTTCCGAATGTGTTATTAATCTTGTATGCCATACCTTTTAATTGTTTGAAGCGTTATCTCTAACGTCAATCAAGAACGATACATCACCAACTAATTTAATTAGTATTGTAGCCAATTCTGGGTTGAGCATAGCGTCGATTTTTGCCTCTTCCGCGTCAGTCCAGGCCGACTCGTAGTTTGCATTGATGTAGTCTGCGACTTCTTGTTTTGTTGCCATTTAAATATACTCCTTATGCTTATTTATTACGTGATTCAATCTGCTCATCGTCAGATATCCATGTTAAGTCCTTGGAATATGACCCTTCTAAATCTCGCAAAAATGTCTTGACGTTGCTTTCCGTAAGCACCATATCGTGGTATTTTATGTATCTTTTGTGCAGTGCCTGTTCTTTCGTGGCAGTGTATACCAACTTGAGGTTCTTGTGTTTTGCCAACCGCATAATTGCGTCAATGCACATCTTGAGTGCGTTGTGTGCCACACGTTTGTCTACGTTTTTATCAACCACTATCCACTCCATAAAACCAAACTGTGTCCCTTCGCCCTTGTACAAACCGCCTGCACACACAGGTATTCCGTTGTCCTCCACAATTACACCCGCTGGTGGCAAGCACTCTTTGGGCACAACGCCGAACTCCCACTGTGTCCACCAGCGTACCAGCGTGTCGTAATCCTTATCTATGTCCCACAATCTATCTTGCATTTTTCTGTATCACTATTTTATTGACATTGAACGTTGACTCAAAGCAATACCGCACCGCTTCCGCCACTTCACTAGCCTTCAACTTTGGTAGATCGTCCCATAGTCCCTCTGTCATGTCGGTGTCAACAACATCTGGACACACGTCATAAACTGACAACGGCTTTAATATCAATTCCTCCTGTAACTCGAGTATGTAGGCCATCAGTTCTTTCTTGATTTCACAGTACTGCACGTAATCAAATTTGTTCCACAATTCAAAAGCGTTGGTGTCCTGTCCTTGCTCCGTACCTGAAGTGCTCGTTATTATCGCCACTTTCATCTTATCAAAGGCATGTCTACCGTATATTCTCTTAAGGAGATTAAGTTGTCCTCTGCCTGCATGTGCGTTGATCACCACAAGGCTACAATCGTGGATCTGATCCATAATTTTTTCCTGGTCGTGAATAAGATCGTATCCGTTGCTCCTACTCATTCCCACAATTTCATACCCTTTTGATTTGTAGAGATCGTATATCGCTTTGCCTATGCCTCTGGTGTGTCCTACTATCGCTATCTTATTTTTGTTTCCTTGACTCATACACGTTCACTAGATTCTCCAACCCTTCAAAACACTCCGAATAGTGTTGGTAATATTTTTCAAACTTGTCTTTAGTGTACAATGATTCTTTCCAAAAGTCAATTAGTAATGTCGTCCTTGGTCCTGGGTTGTCGTTGAAGCCATTGTGCAGTTGTATATCCGGTTGGAACACGTATGCTTCACCTGTCTTCCATGTCATCAGTTCCTGTTGCTTGGTGTCAATGTTCATGACATACATGCCACTTTGTTCACCACCCCCGTCGTCCAGGCACAACTGGTACCTCCATCCTCCTTCGTTGTCCGTGTGGTTTCCGATTTTGGTGTTTGGACCCACCGTCATTATCGCAACATTGGTTTTATATGGAAATTTTCGTAATATAGAATACAACATGGGGTAATCGTTGAATGACTGCCCTTCATGATCACCTGATTGTATACCTAACGCCTGCCACTCCCCATGCACGTAGTCACCTGACTTGTCATCGAAGTCGTCGGGAACTCCCCGTACGCTGTCACTGAAATCTTCCGGATCTAAGAATACTTTGTTAGGTTGTGAATCAAATTCATGTTTTATCTCACGCCAGTGCTTTTCCAACTGTCTGAAACATTCGCCCTGCTGTCCGTGGTAAAAACTTTTATCAAGCATTTAGTATATTAACATTTTTATCATGAATCTGTCTATCATGATCCTGCCAATTACTAAAAAATTGTTCGCCGTGGTTGACTAGTTCTTGTTGTTCACTTAATTCAAAGTAGTCTGTGAATTCTATTCCGTCTATTAGTATTCTTCTGTTTTCAGATCCAAACACGTATACTATTGCGTCTTCATTACCAAGTGATACACCGTGTTTGCTGTTTTCAACACGAGTCCACTTGCCATCTTCTTTGACCATGTGTGTGCCTGATACCTGTATGCCTTTGTACTCGTACAAGTTGTCTATCAAGAACTTACCTGTTGCGAACACTTTGCCACCTACTGCCACTTCGTCACCTATGTCAACCGTCTCTACTGCTTTGAAAGTGCCATCCGCCATGGTGATCATTGTGCCTGCTATGAAACAACCGCCAGGGCCTGTGCCGCCGCCACCTGAACTTGTGCCTCCTTGTGCATTACCAAAACCTGCTGATGTTTGTGTGAAGTTTATGCCTGCGTTGAACAGTGCTTTCCAGGCACCACCAACCTTCATGTAGCCTGCTGTGATCTGTTTCCAAGCACCGCCAACCTTGAAGTATGCGTTTTCAATTGCCTTCCAGGTGCCTCCTACTTTAAAATTTCCTTGGACACTGACGTTGAATACAACAACTGCCTTGCCATCGCCGCCCGAACCACTTGACGTTCCGCCCACAGCCACTCCTGAAGTGTAGTATGAGTTGCCTGTGCCTCCGGGAGTCACACCCGAACCATTGGCCTCTGTGCCGCCTGCCGCTGTGTTTGATCCTGACTTACCACCAGTACCTCCGTTGTCACCTGACCCTGCATCACCTGACTTACCACCATCGGTACCTCCACCACCAGCACCGCCACCACCACCGTCTCCGGTGTGATCCTTACCATCCTCACCTAGTGTCCCTGGAGAGTTGGTAGTTGCTGAATTAGTGTTTGCGCCTGCTGTTCCGTCGGAATGTGCACCTGCACCACCACCGCCGCCTCCGCCGCCGGCTGTCGCTATTTCGGCTCCATCTACTAGCACAGTGGTGGCACCTCCGCCACCGCCTCCAGATCCTGATCCTGGCCTTGGTCCGGCGTTACCGCCTTCACCACCTGAATATCCTGCTATGCTTTTTCCGTTTGTACCACCTGGTGCGCCAGCACCATTGTTACCACCTGCGCCACCACCACCGACTGCAACAGTCAGTGTTTTACCTATGTTGGATGTCATTGAAATGCTGGTTGCACTCACGTGTTGTCCAGCGGCCCCTGTTCCTCCAGGACCCCCTGCGTCAGAGCCTCCACCGCCTCCAGCGCCGCCCCATAGATGTACATCTATCGAAGTTGTGCCGGGTGGTATCTCGACTTGATTAAGTGTGCCACTGTAGTTGAATGTCTTGACGACTGCTACCATGGGATTAAGCCTCCCTTACGAACCAGAGGTCTCCGTTTGAGCCTTGCCCCGATGTGGGTGCTACTGTCTCTACGTATCTATTTCCTGCGATACTGTTACTACTGTCATCTGATATAGTTGAACCGCCCCATAATTTCAGCGACTTGGCAACCTGTCCTGTGGTTGTGACATCCGCACTCGACGTTGACGTTGATGACGTGATGTCTGAACCAACTGCATTAAGAGTTAGTGTCGTCACTTTCAAGTTACCTGTTGATGAATCTGTTGTTAGTGGTTTTGTGCCTTTGTTTGAGTCACCGTCATCAGTCATGTCTGACTTCCTCAACAAAGCAGAATATGATTGGTTCTCACCTGCAACCCATTCGTTCTCAGACACATCATAGAACAACCTAGCGTCGTCTGTGTCTGCGGTCTCTACTATAAGTCCTGCGTCCGCCTCTGAACCACCAGCGTTCACTTTCAAGAAGGCATCTGAGTGTTGCACAACTTCCGATGAAGTGTAGTTGTAGGCACCACTTACGTTTAGGTTACCTGTGATTGTTAAATCACCCACCATGTCGATACCACCGTCGGCACCTGTCAATTGTAGAGGAGTTTTAGTAACCCCGCCATCATTTACTGTAAATTTTATATCTTTGTCCTGAGTTGTCTGTGCGATGGTCACGTCATTGCTTGATACCGTAATAGTAAGTTCCTGCGAATCACCAATCCTGATACCACTGTCCGTGTCCAATGTCAACTGTCCTGTGGACGTGTCTGCCGCGTCTGCTCTTAGGAAATTGCCACCCGCGATAAGCGTGGCAGAAGTGTTGCTTGTGCCTGACACATCGATGCTGGCCGCCTGTGTGTTGGTTCCTTCGAAAACCGCACTCAATGTGCTGTTTAGTGTGAAACCTGCTTTAATTTCTGCGAATCCTGACTGAGAAACGCTAGGTGTGAATGTTTCCTTAGAAAGTATTGCAACCCTTGTGTTGCCTGCGTACATGGATGCCACAACCTTATCACCACCTGAACTTGCAAGTGTTTCAATTTGGAATCCTGATAATGTTTGTCCTGAAGTGTAAACCGGTCCTACCAACTGGAACGCCGAACCTGTGTAAACGTACAGTTGATCATCGTCTGAGTCCATCCATAGGTCTCCTGCTGAAGCAGAAGTTGGAGCAGTGGATTGTGATTTTGCACCACCTGTTGGTTCAAATGCTGAACCATCATACACTTTCAATTGTCCTGTGTTAGCGTCGAACCATAACTCACCTTTTAATGGTGCCGTTGGTGCTGATGTGCTCGATGAATTTTCAAGAAGTTTAACAAGGTTCTCGTTGAGCCCTTCACCAAAACCAGAGAAACTCTTACCAAACAACTGCAACGAAGTGGTGTTGTCCACTGTTCCGTCTGTGATTGTTGTGACTACTGTCCCGTCTGTTTTGTTAATTGTGTACGCCATTTTTTATATTTAGCACCTTCCCACTACAATATTAATCGTGCCTATTTCCTCAGAATCATAGTTTTCTAATGCTTTTCCAATTACTTCACCTACTTGTGGATCGTGTGTTTTCTTGGCAACGCCGTTGTGCGTTGGGTCTGTTGACAGCATGTCTCCTTTTGTCACGTGCCCAACAACCTTGCAAGGTACTTTTCCCATAAGAGCAACTGGTTGTCCCGCTGAATCCCTATTCATCAAGTACGCAGGATTGCCACTTATGACGCCTGCTACCCTTTTGTCATTACCCTCTGTTGATACTGTTACTTCTTTGTCGCCACCAAAAACAACCACTGTGCCCACCTCATATTCTGCGTCAGTTTCGTATACCTCTGCCAAGTCAGCGTACTGTGCCGACGTTGCTTTAGCATACACGGTGTTATAACCTTTTGCGGATGTGCCTATGTCATAGGACGCATCTGTGTCTGGCAGGATTGCTTTAGTAGTTAAGTTGCCTCCCATTGTCAGTGTGCCCATTGTGTTTGCACCTGTGCTTGTTAAATTTCCTGTAACATCTCCAGTGGCAGATGCTGTGATGTTTGTGGCTGTAATTGTTCCGTTCACTTCAAGTGCAGTGGTAGGTGTTATTGTTCCAATACCCACTCTTGAAGCGGAACCATCGATGGTCATTACTGTTGTGGTTACTCCGCCATCGTTCACTTTAAATGTTATGTCTGTGTCCACCACAGTGTTGGCAACGACAATTCCCGTACCGTCAACTGTTACTGATAGGTCACTGTCTGTACCAACTGTAAGTCCTGCGTCGTTTGTAATACCCAAGGTACCTGATGTTGTGTCGTTAGCATTTGATCTTAAATAATTTGCCGCCGCGACACCACCTAGTTTATCTGAGTCTGTGGCTACTCCGGCAAATCTTAAATCTGAAATATCTGTTGATAGAGTTATACCTTTTGTTATAGATGAAAATCCTGCTATCGCTGATTTAGGTGTGAATGTGTCTTCCGATATTATTGCTATTAGGTTACCATCATTGAAAAGTTTTGTTATGTTCTGCGTAGCATCCGCAGAATCCAATATCGAGTCAAATGTGAATCCATTTGTAGTTCCTGTTGTACTAGGTGGTCCGACTAACACGGATGCTGTGCCACTGTAGTAGTACATCTGTCCAGTTGTTGAATCTATCCAAATATCTCCAGCGGCCAAGTTGGCTGGTTCTTCAGATTCATAAGGCGCACTACCGCCTGCTGTCTGAAAAGCAGTCCCGTTGTATACCTGTAATTTTGAATTGGTAGAGTCCCACCATAGTTGTCCTGCTATAGGTTTCGATGGTGCAGACGAATTTGAGAAGTTCTCTAATAGATGTAAAAAGTTTTCAGCAATCAATTCTCCATATCCTGCGTAACCTTTACCTATAAGACTTAGATCAGTCTGTGTGTTCACAACACCATCCTGCACAGTGTACTGGTTTGGCGATGCTGAACTATTTGTTTTGTTTACCGTGTATGGCATTAGTATCCTGTGTTAGCACCTGACGTAGTTCCGCTGACAGTGTTAGAAGTTGACAATGCTGTAGAACTTGTTTCAGTGAACGTTGTTAAACTTTGTATCCTTAGGGTGTAATCAATCTGTATCAGTCTGTTAAGTGATTTTTGCACAGGATGGAATATAACATGAGTCAACAATTTGTTTGTTGATCCGTTCTCTGTACCTTCCCAACTCTTAAGACCCAATTCGTCAAACACGTAATCACCGTTGAAATCTGTTGTGTTGTCAAACGCTGATTGTCCTGTTGGTTCACCATAATCCAATGTGCAAGTGCAAACAATGTCGGTGTATTTGTTGCCGGCAGTGTGTCTTACTTCCATTTTGTTTCTAGTAGTATCTTTGTTGGTTGAAGAATTATCATCTATCACCTTGTAATACGTTTGATTGTATAGAGCGGCATTAGTACCTGTAGAGTTAGGTGTCAAATATGTAATGATCCCTGTTGGGTCAACACTTGTTCCACCGTTACCAAAGGCCATTTCGTGTATGAATCCTGTGGACTTGTTTGATAATGAATTAGCCAATGATTGAGACATGTTCTCGTAGTGAATGGCATTTCTCTTGTCTACTATAACTTCACCTGTCTCTGGGTCAAATATCTTGATATGCCCAGTCATCATAACACCTGTGTTATCCTGAGGCTTCTTGTTCTCTTCTTTTGATTCTGTTGGTTTATTGTCCTGTGTCATCTAGTGTATTTATTCAGGTGCGTTTGTAGGCTCATTAGCAATGAATTTAGCCTGTTGAGTCGTTGAAGCCTGTAATCCTTTACCATCTGCTGGATTACCATCTGCCGCTGTGTACCAGACCTGTCCTTTCTTGTGTA
>MDSZ01050074.1_pt1 | contig 11079 bp, 14 predicted proteins | sample 811201 | NCBI WGS metagenome assembly MDSZ01 (sample SAMN05326647, study PRJNA326480) | marine metagenome | isolation source: seawater | place: Indian Ocean: North | collected 2010 | reverse complement strand
TATGTAACTAGTGATAAGGCTCGCAGGATTGAGGTCAGATTCCCTGATTCTACTGCTAATCCTTATCTTGCGTTCAGTGCATTGATGATGGCTGGGCTTGATGGTATAAAAAATAAAATTGATCCAGGTCCGTCGATGGATAAAGATCTTTTTGAAATATCATCTGATGAGGAAAAAATGCTTCCAACAGTCGCACCAGGTCTAGACGTTGCTTTAGATGCTCTTGATAAAGATAGAGATTTTCTTAAAGAGGGTGGTGTTTTCACTGATAAAATGATTGATTCATACATTGGACTCAAATATGAGGATGTTCAGAGACTAAGACAGTCAACACATCCATGTGAGTTTGAAATGTATTACAGTCTATAACGTTATAAAAGCCGCTGAGAGATGGAGCTCAAAGCGGCATTTAAGGTAATTTCACGTATGTCTGCTAATACTAAACCAAAAAAAGAATCAAGTATGAGTCTTGATATACTTGATAATATTAGAACTGCTATAGTCATCGTGAATAAAAATTACGAATATCTATACAGTAATGTTGCAGCGGATGATATTCTTGGCTCTGCAAAATCCATCAAAAAAATCGATCAATTATCTTGTGATGATATTAGTCTGAAGTCATACATAGATAGTGTTATTGTCAACGATCAATCGATTATGTTACGTGATCTAAAATTTAAAAATTTTGAACGTATTGACAGAATTTGTGATTGTAATATATCGTCGTGTGTTTTAGACATGGAAACTTGTATTCTAATTGAGTTCAATGAAACAGGGAGACTATATAACATCTCTAATGATCAGAACTTGATCGATCAACAAAAAGCTACACAAGAAATGGTGAAGGGATTATCTCATGAAATAAAAAATCCACTAGGAGGTATTATGGGTGCAGCTCAGCTGCTTGATAGATCTATCAATAACTCAGAACAGGCTAAGTTCACAAGTATAATTCTTAAAGAATCCGATAGACTTTTGAAACTTATAAATGCGATGTCATCTCCTAAACCATCAAAACAAAAAGAAAAGGTAAATATACATGAAATTACTGAACATGTTATCGAACTATTTAAATACGACAAACTAAACGAGAGTGTAGAATTTATCAAAGATTATGATCCCAGCATTCCATTGTTTATCCTTGATAGAAATCAAATTATTCAAGCCTTGATTAACATACTGAAAAATGCTGTCCAAGCAACAAATAATAAAGGAAAAATAGCTATTAAGACAAGGGCAATTCTTAAATTTACAATTGGACAGAAAAAATATGATTTGGTGGCAAAAGTTGATGTGATAGATAATGGGAAAGGTATACCTGAGGATAAATTGAAAGAAATATTTTACCCAATGGTCACAAGTAAACCTGATGGTATGGGTTTAGGTCTTACAATTGCCCAATCCCTCGTTACACAAAATAATGGAATAATAGAGTGCGTGAGTAGAAAAAATCATACGGTCTTCTCTGTCATCATTCCTTGGAGTGCAGAAAATGAATTCTAAACTCTGGATAATTGATGATGAGGAGAGTATTAGAACTATTTGCAAAAGTGCACTAGAAGATGATTTTGATATAATATTGTTTCCTAACGCTTCTGAAGCTCTTTTAGCACTAAACTCTTCAATACCTGATTTGATTATTACTGATATCAAAATGCCAGGGATGAGCGGCATAGACTTTTTGAAAAAAATTTCTACTAAACACCCCAATATACCTACTATTGTCATTACAGCTCATACAGATATAGAAAATGCGCTCTCAGCATTTCAAGAAGGTGCATTTGAATATTTAACCAAACCTTTCAATGTTGATGAAATTAGAAAGATAGCACTCAAAGCATTAAAAACTTCTAGCATAAATAAAACTGATAATAAAAGTGATTTAAGCCCTGATGATCAAATACAAAAAATAGTTGGTAGAGCTCACTCTTTACAAAAAGTTTTTAGAGCAATTGGAAAGATATCAGTCTCAGATTTAAGTGTATTAATAAGAGGAGAGTCGGGCACTGGCAAAGAATTGATTGCTGAGGCTATTCACATCAACAGCTCTAGAAAAGATAAACCTTTTGTAGCTATTAATGTTGCAGCGATCCCACATGAGTTACTTGAATCTGAGTTATTTGGTCATGAAAAAGGAGCTTTCACTGGTGCACAATCTCAAAGAATAGGAAGATTTGAGCAGGCTAGCGGAGGAACGCTCTTCTTAGATGAGATAGGTGATATGCATCCGGAATTACAGACTAGACTACTAAGAGTGCTCTCGAGTCAGGAGTTTTATAGAGTTGGCGGTCATAACCCAATAAAATCCAATGTGAGAATCGTAGCAGCCACGAACCAGTCTATTGAAAAACTAATAGAAAATTCAAAATTTCGCGAAGATCTCTTTCATAGATTAAATGTGTTTAAATTACAACTTCCACCATTGAGAGATAGAAAAGAAGATATCGAGGTTTTAACTAAACACTTTTTGTCATTATCATCTAAAGAACTAAATGTCTCCGAGAAAACTTTAGACAAAAAAGTATTATCTTTTTTTGAAAACTATGAATGGCCAGGGAATATTAGACAACTTGAGAACGTTTGTAGATATCTTACCGTGATGTGCTCCTCGTCAATCATTACAACGGATGACCTACCTGATGATATAACTGATAGTAATAGCAAGACTGCAAATACGTCAACTAACGGAGAAAATAGTTGGGAATCACTATTGGAGAGTGAAATCAGGGATAGAGTTGTTAATGAGAAAGATGTCCTAATTAAGATTAATGAAAAGCTTCAAAAATTGTTAATTAATGAGTCGCTTAGAGCAAGCAACGGAGTGAAGCAGGATGCCGCAAAACTTCTTGGGTGGGGTCGTAATACGCTTGCTAGAAAAGCTAAAGATCTTAACTAAGCAATCTTTTTATAGTCTTACTAATATCCTCCTTTAAATAAAATATCTTATAAGCTGCATTGATCACTTTGCAATTACTTGTTTTATATTTTCGAATTAGTATTTCAGTACATACATAACCCTCTACAGTAACAAACTCTTTTAGCAAATCTTTAATATCAATACCTTCAGCAAACTTAAAACCAAATTGTCTATTTCTAGACTTGTCAGACAAACAGGTCAATTCTAAATCACCAAGACATGATGGGCTACAAATAGTCTTATCAATCTCATCTGAGGGTACCGCAAATCCTCTATCTATATAAATCGATTTTGTTAGATTTTTAACTTCCTCTTGGGATATCTTAATCAATGCTAAAATATCATTTTTTGAAAAACCAATAGAAGACATAGCGCCCGCTATAATTGCAGATACATTTTTAATGATACCTGAAACTTGAATTCCAATTAAGTCATCAGAAGCTACCATTTCAAAATGTTCAGAACTCATCGAATTTTTTATTTCAGACAGCAGTTTGTTGCTTGTACTTGCAATACTGACCCTTTGGGGTTTTTTATTTACTAGATCAATAGCAAAACTTGGTCCAGATACTAAACACATCGACTTATCTGATCCAATTTGCTTGGTGATAATCTTATCAAATAGTTCTCCAGACTGATTATCAATGCCCTTGGTAAGCCATACTATTGAAGTGAACAATTTTAAATAAGATTGATTATTTTTTACAAGATTAGAAAATCCACTACTGGATGTTGACAAAATGTTTATACAGTCGTTCTCAAAATCTTTAAGTGTAGATAAGTTCTCAATACGTATGATGTTATGATGAAGACTTAAGTTTAATTTATCGAACGATCGAGTTTCTTTGAGCTTATCAAAGATCTCTCCTTCTCTCCCAAAAATTTCAACCTTATTGCCAAGTCTAGCCAAGTGGTTTCCAATTGCAATGCCCCACTCGCCGGCGCCTAATATTCTGTATTTATCCGCCATTTAGTTTTGATTTTTTTTAGCAAGTTCTTTTTGATATAAAGCATTGAAATCAATTGGTGCAAAGAAAATAGGAGGAAATCCTGACTTCTGTATGAGTGTAGTCGCGGTCTCCATTGCGTATGGGAATACCACTTCCGGACACCTTATGTTGAGAAAGCTAGCCATAAGTTTTTCATCAGCACCCTCTATAGTAAATATTCCGGACTGCTTCAATTCAACTAAATAAATAATTCTCTCATCTGCATCAGCTTTAATTGATATGTTTAATGTCACATCAAAGACATTTTTCTCAATGTTATCAATAGTGGTGTTTAGGTTAAATCCAACTTTGGGTTGTAGTTTTATCTCATTAAAAATCTTTGGTGACTCTGGTGATTCCAGTGAGATATCCTTAGCATATATTCTATTAACCATAAATTTAATTTGTTGATCAGACATTTATTTTTCTCCCGAAAGTGGCATGCTATTATCAATCCAAGAGGATAACCCGCCCTCTAGATAAAATACTTCTTTTAGACCTCGTTTTGCTATTGTATCTGCCGCTTGTATTGCAGTCTTCTCATCACTTGCATATGTAATAATGACACTACTGGAAGCCTTTAAATCTATATTTTCTAATTCTTGAATAGTATAGTTTTTTGCTCCGACAATGTGTCCCAATTTAAACTCTTCTGGTTCTCTAATATCAATCAATAGAGCTTTTGAATTATTCATAATATTTATTAATTCATCACAACTTATATTCTTAGTTGAACCAAAAAGTGATTTTATTTCAAAGTTAATGATTAGCAAGCCCAAGATTATGAATGCTGAAAACAATACTATGTTGTTATAGATAAAAGTTGTCAATAAATTTTCCTTTTAGTTTTGATGTGAGCAGAAAACTTCTCTCATCATCTCTATCAGCTTCAGTGTTTTTACATCGCTCACTTTATAGTAAACTTTATTAGCCGCTTTTCTCGTGGATAGAATTCCTTTTTCTCTGAGTATTGCTAGATGCTGAGATATATTGCTTTGAGATGTGCCCACATTATCAACGATATCTTGAACGCTAAATTCATCTTCACCCAGCTTACATAAAATCATAAGCCTTAAAGGATGTGACATTGCTTTTAGAGATCTAGAAGCAGTTTCAACATCTTTTTGAACTTGTTGGTCTAATTCACTAAGACCATCTCCTTCATTAATATTTAGATTTTCTGTTACCATAGAGATATAATTAAATTAACATATTTATATATTAGACAAAACTAATAAGATAATAAAGTAATAAACTTAAAAATTTAGGGTAATTATGGATAACCAAAGGCTCAGTAATATTATATGCGGTACTCTTTTATCATTGTTGTTGATGGTGCCTGTTACAAGTATAAGTGAGGATAGGGTACCAGCAGAAAACATTGAGGAATTTGTTGAAGTCTTCAAAAGAATAAAAGAACAATATGTTGATGTTATTGAAGATGAGAAATTATTTGATATGGCAATTAAAGGTATGGTATCTGGACTTGATCCTCATTCTTCTTATTTATCTCAAGATGAGTTTAATGAACTAAAGATAGGCACAACTGGAAAATTTGGAGGCCTGGGTATAGAAATTACAACAGAGGACAGTTTTGTAAAAGTTATTGCTCCCATTGACGATACGCCTGCACAAAGAATTGGTATAAAAGCTGGTGATTTGATAATAGATGTCGGTGGTACATCGCTAAAAGATTTGCCTATTTCTGATGCAGTCAAGCTCATGAGAGGGGAACCAGGAACTTCTGTGGAAATAACAGTTTTAAGAAAAAAAGCTAAGGAACCACTAAAATTCAATATTACACGTGAAATAATAATTAGTAAGGGAGTTAAAAGTTATTTGTTTAAACAAGACATTGGTTACGTTCGGCTTTCAAATTTTCAATCTAATTCAACTAATGATGTCAAAGATGCGATTTATGATCTGAGTCGCAAATCAAGCAATCAAATGAGAGGACTTGTAATTGATTTAAGAAATAACCCAGGAGGTGTACTAGGTACAGCTGTTGGAATAAGTGATTTGTTCCTTACAGAGGGTAAAATAGTATATACAAAAGGTAGGACGTATAAATCCAGGCTTGAATATTTTGCTTCTCCACAAGATATTACCGAGGGATTACCACTGGTTATATTAATAAATGAAGGTTCGGCATCGGCCTCTGAAATTGTCGCTGGTGCGCTACAAGATCATGATAGAGCAGTTATTATGGGTACAAAGTCATATGGAAAAGCCTCTGTACAAACTATACAAGAATTAAATGATGGGTCTGCTTTAAAACTTACAACCGCAAGATATTTTACTCCTCTTGGAAATGATATTCATGAAAATGGAATACAACCAGACATAGTTATAGACATACTAGCGGAAAAAGAGAAAATGGTTAACCTACCTAAACCATATGATACTGATAATCAGCTTTTTCAAGCAATTAAACATTTAAATAATACCAAAGTATCTGATAACAACTAAGTAAGATGCATTTATTTAGATTTGTTATTAAATTTTTAGCTTTATCTGTGTTTTTAACTGGATGTTCATTTAATAAAACCAATCCCTGTATAAAAGATGATAGTCAAAATTTTTCGTTGTTTAATACTTATACAGTAGTTTGCTTTGATACGATTGATAGCTACGATTTAAACTATGATGATGGTAAGAAACTAAAAATATATGCGAAACTTTTTCTTCCTCCCTACAAAAAGAGCAAATATAACGCGGTAGTTTTATCACATGGATCTGGCGGTATTAGAAAATATCATAATAGATATATTGAATTTCTAACAAAAGCTGGTTACGTTGTTTTTCAAATAGATCATTACCTTGCTAGGGGTATCAGATATGACAAAACGTTTTCCAAGGTTTCAGGTATTACTTTTATGAATGACGCTTACAAAGCACTTGATATCCTAAAAACATACAATAATATTGATAAAATATCCTATATAGGTTGGTCTCAAGGTGGTGTAGGACCAATACTCTCCCATTTTAATGAAATCGCAGATAGAGCTAGCAAATATAAATTTGATGCTGCCATAGCTCTATATCCTTATTGTGGCTTTACATTTAATAAAAATATGGATACTGGTACACCTCTATTAATAATTGCCGGGCAAGATGATGACCTTACACCTGAGAAACCGTGTATAGATTTACATAAAAAATTTAAAAAAGATGATAGAGTATTTGATTTTATATCTCTTGAAAATGCCAGACATGGATTTGATAATCCATTTTTATTTTTTGGATTTGAATTCTCTAACTTACCAAGCCTAAATAATCATAGCAACGAATGTACCTTAACAATAAATGAAAATGGTAATATTAAAACCGTGGCAGGTGAAATTATTTTTGGGCCAAATGAATCAGCTGACATAATCAATAAGTGCTCTAGTAGAGGAGTGATAGTCCAATATAATGATCGGGCTACTAATCAAGCTGAGTATCACGTCCTAAATTTTTTATCAAAGATAATGAATAATATGTAATAATAAGTATTGAATTATATGAAAAAAAATATGCAAAGAATAATCAAAGTTTTTACAGTTTTAGTATTAATAAGTTTTTCTGGTCATGTTTTAGCGGAAGGCGTAAAGCGTCCAGGGCCAAATAACAAACTTGGACACACAAAATCTAATCAGGGAGATACCTTTTTTGATAATCTTTTTGATTACGAAGATACTAAGGCTACGAGAGCAATAGCTGATAATAATGATAGAGTCATTCAACAAATTAAAATGTTATCTGAACTTAGAGAAGAGGGCATACTCTCTAATAGCGAGTTCGAAGAAAAGAAAAAAATTCTACTTAAAAAAATTAAGTAACTATGATTAATTCTCAAGAAAAGCTTTTATTAAATAATATAAAAGCTAGACTAAATCTTTATATAAAATGAAACTAGGCATCATAGGTGGAAGCGGCTTATATGATCTAAGAGATGCCATAGAGGCTGAATGGATAAAAGTAAATACTCCATGGGGAGAACCTTCTGATGAACTACTTAAATGTCACATAAACAATAAAGAAGTAATCTTTCTCCCACGACATGGAAGAGGTCATAAAATAAACCCATCAAATGTTAATTATCGTGCAAATATAGATGCTCTCAAACAAAATAATGTAACTGATGTTATATCAATATCTGCTGTTGGGTCCCTTAAAGAGGAACATCAACCTGGCAAATTTATACTTATAGATCAATTTATTGATCGAACGTACGCAAGAAAGAAAACATTCTTTGACGATGAAATTGTGGCGCATGTATCAATGGCCAAGCCAATTTGTCAACAATTGTCTAAAATATGTGAAAACGCCCTTGAAGAACTAGAGATTGATCACTCTAATAAAGGTACATACTTAGCAATGGAAGGACCTCAATTTTCGACATTTGCTGAATCATGTTTATATCGCTCTTGGGGACTCGATGTAATAGGTATGACTAACATGCCTGAGGCAAAGTTAGCAAGAGAAGCAGAGTTGAGGTATGCTTCGATTGCGATGGTAACTGACTATGACTGCTGGCATGAGATTCACAGCAATGTTGATGTTCAGACAATTATAAAAACTTTAAATAAAAATGTAGATAGAGCTAAAAATCTAATAATTGAGATAGTGCAAAATTTCAAGATTGATGAGTCTCAAGACTATATACATCACTGTCTAGATGGCGCAATCATTACTGATCCAACGATTATGACCAAAAAGACGAAAAATAAACTTAAGAATATTGCTGGGAGGGTTTTGCCAAAATAAATAATGAATGAAATATTCATACATTTCTATGTGAGTAGACAATAAAATAGTCTAGTTAATAGTTACATTCAAACTTGATTTAAGTTTATTTTCAAGAATACCGTCAAAAAACTCGCAATCCGCAGTCAAGAAGCCTTTTTCTGTTGGTATTGAATATATTAGAGAGCCAATATCAATAGAGCTAACGTAGGATCCGCAGTAATTTGACAAACTGTACTCTGAGATAATGATTTCATTTTTAATTACTTTATAACAATGTTTTGATGAAAATAAATATTCAGATTTAATAGAGGTATCATACAAAATATTGTATTTTATGAGCTCTTGTTTATTTACAAATTTAAAACCCCCTTTTACTGGAAATTGTTTCGTATGACAGATCAAGGATTTAGTATTAAAATCAACGGCTATAGCTTGATGAGGTAAAATAAGAAACAAAAAAATCAGAATTACTCTCTCAGGCAAAATATTTATACTAAGGTACCTCATATACTAAGTATGTTCTTATATGTAATGTTTTCAAGTAAGAAGTATGTGTCATGGACAGGCCGCTATATGATATAGTGGAATTTGGTGTAAAATCTATGAATTCAGTACTAATAATTGGTTCATCTAATAGCGTTTCAAGAGAACTTGCAGAGCTCTATGCTAGCCAAGGTTACAATTTGATACTCACTTGGAATAATTCTGAACCAGATGAAGACTTAATAAACAAAATTAGAAATAAATACAAAGTTAATGTTAAATCTTTAAAACTTAATTTGATGGATTTTATTAATCACAAACCTTTTTGTGACTCCATACTTAAGGACTTAGATGGGGTAGTTACAACATCTGGATATTATCCTGACCCGATGAGAGCAAGGGAAGAAACTGATGAATTAATTAAATGTATCTATATCAATTATCTGGGATTATGTTCGGTGATAAATATAATATCGAACGAATTTGAAAAAAGAAGAAAGGGTTTTATTATTGGCATATCTTCGGTATCAGGTGGTAGAGGAAGGGGTAAAAACTATATCTATGGTAGCTCTAAATCAGGATTTACTACCTACCTAAGTGGATTAAGAAATAGACTTAATTACTCAGGTGTTCATGTTATGACTGTGATACCAGGCTTTATAAGAAAAGATGGCGAAAAAAAATACTTTTCATGTACTGCTAATAAATTAGCAAAAACTATTATCACATCACAACAAAATAGAAAAGATGTTATTTATGTTAAATGGTATTGGAAATATATTTTAATCTTAATCAATGCTATTCCAGAGTTTATATTTAAAAGAACAAATATCTAATGAACATTGCTTTTTTTGATTTTGATGGAACTATTACAAATAAAGACACTTTCATGCTCTTTACTTTACGGATAAGTGGTATCACAAAATTCATATTAGGAATGATTATACTATCTCCTATTCTCATGATGTATAGATTAAGGATTTTATCTAATCAATATATGAAAACATCTATAATTAAATATTATTATAAAGGGTTGAGAGTAGATCAGATTAAAAGCATTGCAAAGGAGTTTAACTCAAGTGTTATAAAAAAAATAATAAGAAAAAAGGCATTGGATAAAATTAAATGGCATAAAAAAAATAACGATAAAGTTGTTATAGTATCAGCATCATCAGATATATGGCTTGATGAGTGGTGTAAAGAAAATCAATTAGATCTTATTGCAACACAGTTAGAAGTCTTTGAGGAAAAACTTACGGGAAATTTAATTGGAATGAACTGTTTTGGTCCAGAAAAAGTTAGTCGAATTAAAAAACAATATGATTTAAAAATTTATTCAAAAATATTTGCTTATGGCGACAGCCGCGGTGACAAAGAATTGCTTGAATTTGCTGACATTTCATACTTCAAGCCTTTCACCTGAGAATCCGTTCCAATCGTTTTCATCCTTAAACTCTTTTAGCTTCTCATCTAGATCGATAAAATTATTAATATCTTTGGTGGTTGTAGGATCTTTCTTAGGTTCATTGCCAGTTCGGAAAAAAGCGGCGCTTCTCTCTTTGCATAATCTTGTATATTCCTCTTGTTTGATTTTATCCAATGAAAGATAGAATTCCTCACACTGTTGTAAGATCCCTTTGCCGATTTTTGATTTGCTTTTTTCAGTCAACCTTCTGAATGAACCTGTTAATTCTTTAATATCAGACATACTCAGATTAGTTCCAAACTTCTCGTTGAAGTCCCTTTCTTTTCTGAGTTGCAAATCCCAATCTATTACCCTTTTTTTGACAATATCCATCTTATTAATCATTATCTCCGATATGACTTCTAAAATCATGTACTAATATGGTGCATTTGCTATGAATATTAGATTTTTATACCAAATTTTAGAATGATTCCAATAGAAAACACTACAAAAATAATATATATTAATTCAAAAGGAATAACTTATAACTA
>MDSZ01034804.1_pt1 | contig 11079 bp, 7 predicted proteins | sample 811201 | NCBI WGS metagenome assembly MDSZ01 (sample SAMN05326647, study PRJNA326480) | marine metagenome | isolation source: seawater | place: Indian Ocean: North | collected 2010 | reverse complement strand
TCAACTTTAGCTTCTGTTTCTACTTTGCAACCTAAGGCATCAGTGATTGTCACCTTTAGCGTTCCCGATTGATTGAAAGTGATTTCCTTTTTGTCAACCTCTCCTGTGCTCCACTTAATTTTAAACGGTGCTTTACCTCCTTGGAAAGAAACCCAAGCATTTCCTTTCACTGTACCTTGATCACAGTTCACCTCAAGGGCTGACTCGATTCTGGCTGTGATTGATTCATTTTGACCAACCTGAACAGCTTTAGTGGATGAGCAACCACTTTCATCTGTCACTTTTACTTCATAGGTGCCAGCGGCTAGATTTTTCCTGGAAAGACTGCCTTTCACTCCGTCTGACCAAGTAATATCAACAGTTCCTTTTGCTCCAGTTACTTTGATTTCAATTTCTCCATCATTTTCACCTGAGCAGCTCAAGTTTTTGGATTGAACCAGTTGAAGATTTAATGCTGATTGATTTTCAAGCTTAAATTCTTGTTGGATGAAGCAACCTGAAGCATCAGTAACCTTCACTTGGTAAGTCCCTGCTGGAAGGTTTTTGATTTCAGATCCGGTCATGCCATTGCTCCAAGAGTAGGTATATGGTGCTGTTCCTCCGTTAATATCCAAAGTGATCTGACCATTTTCTGATGAAGAACAGCTTGGAGCGAGAAAATTGGACTTAAGCTCCATTCCTTTTGGCTCATCCACTTTGTAAATTCCCTGAAAAGCACAACCCTTACTATCTTTAATCAACACCTCATAAATTCCGGATTTAAGGTTTGAAACATCCTTAGTGCTAGCACCGGTGTTCCACTTATAAGTATAAGGTCCAACACCTCCACTTACAGAAAGAGAAATTGTCCCGTCATTTTTTCCTTGGCAAGAACTGTTGGTGATAGACTCGGATACACTCATTCCTTCAGATGCAGATCCTATTTCAAAACTGGTGGTGACATCACAATTGTATTTGTCGATGACGGTTACAGTGTATGTTCCTGGCTTAAGATTGTTTACCTCCCAAACATTGGTCAGACCATTGCTCCATTTTACTTTGTACGGCTCTCCTCTTCCGATTTTAACAGAAATTTTTGCTGAACCATCATTGCCGGAACCACAACTTGCGTCTTTCTTTTCAACAGGATTTAAAATCAACGGGAAAGGCGGTTGAACCACAATTTTTTCTATGTGCTTAAATCCAGTCGCATCAGTGATTTCAACAGTGTAAGTACCTGCAAAAAGATTGGTTCTGTTTTGAGTGGTTTCATTGGTGTTCCATCTAAAAGTATAAGGAGGTGTTCCCCCTTTGATATCCAAATTAATATGTCCTTTCTCAGAATGGGAACAAAGAGCAAGTTTACCGCTTACCTCCACTTGGATTGAATTGTAAGAGAGTATTCTCTGATTGGCTGAATTGGGAACCTCAAAAGAAAATTGGGCAAAAGCAGGAAAATACATTCCAATGCTCAGCAGGAGCAGAAGAAGTGATTTTCCATATGTTTTTAGCCCTAATTGCATTTCCTATTTTGACTATGAATTTCGATGGGTGAAATTTGCCTTATAAAACCTATTTTGTGTATTTCATTTTTTAGAATATTATTTTTTGTAAATCAAATACAACAAAATGATATTCTATTAAATCACTATTTACACCTAATAATAATAGTTTGATTCTTATTTCCAAGGGTTTGTATATACGAAGCAAATATGAAATGCAGCTTTAAAAAATCTTATTTTTCTAGAAATTCTACCATTTCCAAAAAATAGCGGTGATGAAGCTTTTTTTAGGTGACGAAATGAAAAAGGCCTGAAAAACAGGCCTTAAAATTTTTTTAAAATATTTTTAATTTTTTTTCGCTTTACTCAGCTTTCCTTCTGAAAATCAGTATCTGAAGCAAGGGATAGTTCGTGCCCTAAGATTTCTGTTTTTGGCATCTCCCCATAAAAATCGATAAGTAACTGAGACTTCATGTGCTCCTCCGGAGTTTCTCAACCCTAATTTGGAGACCGTAAAATCATAGGAGTAGCCTATGTCCAGACCGGTCGGAAGTGATACGCCGACTAAGCCGATAATTGACTCATTGTTGGGTAAGGAGTTTTTGGTTGGCAAACCTCTATACCAAAGTCCCAATACCAATGGATCCAAATACAACTGAGTACCAATATCTAATTGGTTGAAAGGGTCTTGCTGTTTGTAATTAAATGCAAAGGAAATTGCCCGCTCTTGGTATGCATGGGTAAAATAATCTCTTCTTCCTCCGGTAAAATCAAATTTGAATCCTCCTTGAGCTGATAGCTTCATCGGAAGTTTGGACATTTGACCTTCCACAAAAGAAACATTGGGCTCACTGAGATGATGCGCAGAGGCACCTAACCAGAAGTTTTTACTATAAAACATCCCACCTAGGGCAAAATCAAAAAAGTTGTACCTGCTATCTATTGGAATACCATTCAGCTCGTCTGTAATACCGCCTATTGTCCCATTGATGATGTCAATTTGAGTTCCAAAAACCAAGTCAGAGAAAAAAGCATCCCGCTGCATATAACTTGCTTGTCCCCCTAATCTGAAAAAGGTTTCCTCTCCCAACTGCAATTTGTAAGCATAAGAAAGTCCTACCTCATTGGTGGCAAGATTAGCCATACTTTCTCTATTGCCATTGAAAATAAGACCGATACCACTATTGTAGTCAAAAATATAATGGTCTATGTAAAATGAATAGCAATTGAAATTTTGGTCCAGGCCAGGCCATTGATTTCGGTAATTGACGCCAATTCTGGTGAGCTCGGAAGCGCCTGTCAATGCTGGATTCAGATAAAGGGGAGCAGCATAGAATTGAGAATACTGTACATCCTGAGCTAAGGAGTTTATCCCTAGCCCCAGTAAAAGTACCAATCCTATTAATTTCCTCACCATACGTAATCCCTCCTTCTGCAAATTAGCCATTAGCCAATTGGCAAAAGAATTTTGAATGTTAAAAGGTTATGAAACTACTAGGGCTTATGATTGGGGTGATCAATCAATTATTTGTTTCTGACCTTTTTTAACTAAACTATAGATCTATAATCACCCTCGATATTCAATAACTATACCAAAGACTTCTTGCCTTTGGAAACATTCGACTAAATATCGATAACCACTTGATTTCTAGTCAAATCCTCTATCGTCTCTCTAGTCCTGATTAAATGGGATTTCCCTTCCCATACTAAAACTTCGGCAGGTCTCAAGCGGGAGTTATAATTAGAAGCCATGCTAAACCCGTAAGCCCCCGCATTTTTGATTACTAAAATATCCCCTTCTCTTACTTCAGAAAGCTCCCTGTCTGAAGCAATGGTATCAGTTTCACAGATGTACCCGACAATATTATACGTATGAGTGTTTCCATCGGGATTGCTCAGATTATAAACATCATGATAGGCATCGTATAGCATGGGCCTCAACAAATGATTCAGGCCGGAATCAACACCTGCAAAAGTGATGGAAGGTGTCTTCTTCACTACATTGGTTTTCACCAGCAAGTACCCCGACTCACTGACCAAAAACTTACCTGGTTCTAGCCACAGCTCCAATTGCTTTCCATATTTTTCACAAAATTGCTGAAAAGCCTCGCTGACCTTTTCCCCTACCTCCTGAATGTCGGTTCTTGGATCTCCTTCTTTATAGGCAACCTTAAACCCTCCTCCACAATCGATAAACTCCAGGTCTGGAAATTTAAACGCCGTATCGAATAAAACATTGGCTCCTCTTAAGAATATTTCTGCATCTAAAATATCAGATCCGGTATGCACATGAAGCCCAACGATCTTAAGGTTTTTTTCTTTGACAATTTCCAGAATTTCAGGAAGTTGCTCTATGGAAATCCCGAATTTACTTGCTTTATGACCTACGGAAATTTTGATATTCCCTCCAGCCATGATGTGAGGATTGATCCGGATACAAGCGCCCACTTTGTTGCCATAGACCTCTCCAAATTTTTGCATCAAAGGAAGGCTGTCCAAATTAATCATCACACCTAGATCTACAGCCTCCTCAATCTCATCAAAGCCTACTCCGCTCGGAGTATACATGATTTCTGAAGGCTGAAAACCTGCCATCAATCCCAATTTCACTTCCTCCAAGGAGACTGCATCCACTCCAGCACCCGCATTTTTGATCAGTTTGAGTATACTGATATTGGATAAAGCCTTGGTCGCGTATTTTATTTTTAAAGGTACTCCCAGAAAAGCCTTTTGAATAGCATGCACTTGATTGGTGATTTTCTCACCGTCATACACATAAAGAGGCGTTCCATATTTTTCAGCAATAGATTCCAAGGAAATTCCTTGAATATGAGTAGGTTTAATAGCTTGTGGCATGTTCTCAAATTTGGCCACAAAGATAGCTAAATAGCCCTAGAATGAAGAATAAATAGCCCTCAATTAGCATCTCAGAGGGGCTTTCTGGGTACAAAATCCCATTTAAACTTGCCTTCAATGGTCTTTCATTCAAGCCGTTAAATATTGTTAACCCTACCTTTCTCCCCCGATAAGCCTTTAAATTTGTAACATGTCCAAAAATAAGATCACTTTAATAATTGTTTTGATGTCCGTAGCCAGCCTTGGCTTGGTGGGATTTCAATACTATTGGGTGAGAAATGCGATCCGAATCAATCAAGAAAGGTTTGATCAGGATGTCTATCAAGCACTGGCAGGGACTACAGATCAACTCGAAAAGAGTGAAGCTAGTGACGTTTTGCTAAGCCAATTAATGAAGGACCCCATTCTTCAAAAATCACTTTTTGAGAAAATTGAACCTATTGATTTTGAAATTCGCCCCAAATCAGGTTTTAGAAGGGGGCCCTCTATCATCGATACCTTAAAAATTACTCCAGTTCCTCAGGTCAGTGCTACTTTCAGAAGGATGCTGGAATCCAGAGGAATTGACTTATCCGTTTTACAGGAAATGGAAAGATTTTTTACGCTTATGACTCCTGAGGTAGCCTCTACTATTTTTACTCCGGATGAAATGGCTATCCTTTTGGAGGAAAAGGAGAGGCAGTTACAATACCTCAGCCAGGTGGAAGTATACAGTTTAGGGCCAACAGGGAGCTACTTGGATCCAAACTTCGAAAAAGAGGTCAATGTCTCCGAGGATGCCTTGGAAAAAATCAAAAAAACCAACCTAAAAATTGACCTGATTAACCAAACTTGGGAAGAAATGGCAGCTGGGCAAAAAGCCATTTTAAACCGCCTTGATACTTCTCAGGTAAGAAAACTGGTCAAAAATCACCTGCTGGAAAGAGGAATTTATGAAGATTTCGAATTGGGCCTGTTAAAAGACGATGGTCTCTTGATGCCTATCGGACCTGTGTCTGAACCATTCCGACTAGTTCAATATGGCATACAGGCCAAGCTTTTCCCCAATGACATTTTTGGAAAGGAGAATTACCTCTACATATTCTTTCCGGAGAAAAACAACCATGTACTTCGTCAAGTATGGCTACCCGTGTCCTCTTCCATCTTATTTATCGGAGTAATCATCTGGTGTTTCATCTATGCAATTCGTGTCATTTTCAAACAAAAAGCGCTTTCGGATACAAAAAATGATTTCATCAATAACATGACTCATGAGTTTAAAACTCCATTAGCAACGGTGAGTTTGGCGGTGGAAGCACTTCAGGACCCTGAACTTTCATCTCAGGATAAATTTAGAACCCGGTATTTAGGCATTATTAAAGATGAAAATAAAAGGCTTGTAGCCCAAGTAGAAAACGTATTGCAGGCAGCTGCGTTAGATAAGAAGGATTTTAAACTCAAGGTGGAAGACATCGACCTTTCCGAACTCCTGGAGAATGCAGTGGATCATTTTTCATTACAGATAGAAAAAAGGGAAGGAAATATTGAGTTTGAAAATGAACTGAGCGATGGACTGATACAAGGAGATTTCTTTCATGTCACTCATATATTCAATAATCTCCTCGACAATGCCAATAAGTATAGTAGGGAAAAACCCACTATCCATATCAAAGCTTGGGAAAATGAAGAACAAGTATGGGTAAGTATTTCGGACCAAGGAATAGGAATGAATAAGGATGCCCAGAAGAAAATATTTGATAAGTTTTATCGTGTACCTACCGGAAACCTCCACGATGTAAAAGGATTTGGATTGGGCCTTTCTTATGTAAAAACTATGTTGGAAGCCCATAAAGGAGAAATTCAAGTACAGAGTGAGTTGGGAAAAGGAAGTACATTCACAATTAATCTACCCAAAAAACAATGAGCAAAGCAAAACTACTAGTGGTGGAAGATGACCCAAATTTGGGTGATATCTTAAAGGAATATCTCGAAATGAAAGGCTATGAGCCCACACTTTGCCGGGATGGGGAAGAAGGATGGAATAAATTCAAAAAAGATAAATACGACCTTTGCCTATTGGATATCATGATGCCCAAAAAGGATGGTTTTACCTTAGCCAAGGAGATCAAAAAGGTGCAGGATGATCTCCCTATCCTGTTTTTGACTGCGAAAAATCAAAAAGATGATATCATCGAAGGATTAAAAATCGGAGCAGACGATTATCTCACCAAGCCCTTCAGCATGGAAGAATTGCTATTGAGGGTCAATGCAATTTTGAGAAGAACACAAAAATCCACTGAAGTAGAAGCATTGAAAGTTTACAACTTCGGAGATTTTGAATTGCATTACGATGAGCAAGTTCTTGATGGCCCGAAAGGCAAGCATAAACTCACTTCTAAAGAAAATGAATTGCTGAGACTCCTAGCTTCGGAGATGAATAGATTGGTCAATCGATCTCACGCACTCAAGCAAATCTGGGGAGATGACAGCTACTTCAACGCCAGAAGTATGGACGTTTATTTGAGTAAAATTCGAAAGATATTAAAAGACGACCCCAAAGTTCAGATTATAACGGTACATGGAGAAGGCTTTAAACTGATTGTTGGGGAATCTTAATTCAAAATAACCCAAATCCAACCGTGAGTTCGCTCACGGTTTTTTTATACTAAAACTGCTCCAATACCATTCCTTTCAGGGAAGGTCACTTTTTCAGGGCTAATTTTAACTCCATCTGCCGGATCTTTTGCCAGCAACATCGCCCCATCCATATCCACATAATCCAAAAGTGGAGCGATATGAGCGATCGCAGAAATTCCCACCGAGGATTCAGTCATACAACCCACCATCGTTTTCATTCCCAATCTTTTCGCTTCTTGAATCATTCTCAAACCCGGAGTAATCCCGCCTGCCTTCACCAACTTGACATTAATCGCGTGAAAAAGACCGTGGCATTTTTTCACATCTTCTTCTACAATACAACTCTCATCTGCCATTACAGGTAACTTAGAGTGCAAGTACACCTCCCGCATTCCTTCCAAGTCATCCTTGCCTAAAGGCTGCTCCATAAACTCCACTCCTAATTTGACCAATTCTTCAGAGTTTCGGATGGCCTCTTCAGCGGTCCAAGCACAATTTGCATCTATTCTGAAAACAGCATCGGTATGCTTCCTCAGTTCCTTCACAATTGCCAGATCATCGTGAGTTCCTAATTTGATTTTATAAATAGGCCAGTCCACCTCCTTCATTTTCTGAACCATCTTTTCAATGCTGGCAATTCCTATGGTAAAGTTGGTGGTGGGGATGTTTTCAGGATGTAACTGAAGGTATTGATATAGCTTTAGCCCCTGCCTTTTTGTGAATAGATCCCATGCGGCCATATCCAATGCACATTGAGCAAAGGGATTGCCTTTGAAATAATCTTTACCCATGGCCCAAAGCGTTTCTGGATTAACCGTTTTAGTATCTTCCAATACAGGCCTAAATGCTTCCAGGGCCTCCGTCATAGTTTCAATTGTGACGCCGTAGAAGGGATTGGTAGTGGACTCGCCTAAACCGAAAAAACCTGCATCCTCCAATGTCACGATGAGGGTATCCTGAATATCCCTGCTTTGATGGGCAATCGTGAAGGTATGTCGGAGTGGTAAATCAAATACCTGATAAGATAATTTCATGGGAAGAAAAGAGTCTGAATTGTAAGAAATAGGCCGATTTTTCAACAGAAGATTCCTAGATTTACTTCTATTCCTATCCTATCTGTTTGAAAACATGAAAATAATGAAGAGAAATCAATTTAGCCTGTTTTTGCTGTTTTTAGTTTTTATTATTGGATGCAAAACGGCAAATGAAGAAAAGTTTGAAAGCCTGAATACCCCTTTTTTGGAAAGTGCCTTTGAAAAATTTAAGGAGCCCGCTATTACTCATAGACGATTCAAGCATGCTGATTTACAACCATTGATTCAAAAGCATCAAAATTCTTTTCAAATAACAGAATTGGGGAAGTCAGTAGAAGGAAGATCCATAACATCTTTGGATTGGGGTAAGGGTTCAACCAAGGTCATGCTTTGGTCTCAGATGCATGGAAATGAAAGCACCGCCACCATGGCTATATTTGATCTTTTCAATTTCTTGGAAGCATCCGGAGACGAATTTGATAGCTTGAGAAAGCTCCTGAAAACTTCCCTCAGCCTCAAGTTTATTCCCATGATCAACCCCGACGGAGCGGAAATATTTCAAAGGAGAAATGCTTTAGACATAGATTTAAATAGGGATGCAATTTCTCAGATTTCTCCGGAAGCTGTGATTCTAAAAAATGCAAGAGACAGCTTTGAGCCCGAATTCGGGTTTAACCTACATGATCAACAGGTTTATTATAATGTGGTAAATACAGCGAAGCAGGCAACTATTTCTGTTCTAGCTCCTGCCTATAATTATGAAACAGAAATCAATGAGGTAAGAGGAAGAGCCATGAAAACCATAGTGGGAATGAACAGGCTTTTGCAAGAGCTTATTCCCGGACAGGTAGGAAAGTATGACGATGCATTTGAGCCACGAGCTTTTGGAGATAATATCCAAAAATGGGGAACCAGTACGATCCTGATTGAATCTGGAGGCTATGTTGGTGACCCAGAAAAGCAGTATATCCGTAAATTAAACTTCCTGATAATCCTGAATGCTCTACATCAAATTGCCACCCAATCCTACGCACAGCATAGCATTGATGAATACTTTGCAATCCCTGACAACGATTTACAATTGGTTGACCTGATCATCAAAGAGATGCAAGTCGAAGTTGAGGGGAAAAAATTCCCTGTCGATCTAGCGATTCGTAGAAGAGAAAGCAATGCAGACAGTACTTTTTATGTTACTGGAAACGTCGAAGATTTAGGAGATATGCAGGTCTATTTTGGCTTTGAAGAAATAGATGCAACAGGTTTAAGTTTTAAGGAAGGTAAGGTATTCGAGCAAGAATTTGAAAACTTGGCAGCTATCAGTTCAGAAGAAGCGATGGAGCTATTGAGACAAGGCTATTTGGGAGTTAAGATAAAAAATGGAAAGCCTGGAGATCTTCATCAATTACCCATTCTGGTTTTACAGAGTAAAAAAGATTTCAATTCCGGCTGGAAGACAGGCTCTTCGCCAAACTTCTTTATAGCAGAAGGCGATTTACTGAAATACGCAGTGGTAAATGGATATCTCATTGACCTTGAAAACCCTAAAGAGCAGGTTCTGAAGCAGCGGGTTTTCTAAGCGTTAAAATTTATGAATTGACCAAAAGCCTGGATTCCTTCCGGGCTTTTTTTCGTATAAAATTTTTATATTAATCCATTAACAAACCACTATGAAAGCATCTTCCATTATTTTTTCTTTGGCCATAGTTCTTTCTTCTATCGTACTGGGCCATGCAGTAATCAACCGAAACAGGCCACAAGGCACCATTAATGTGACGGGCTTAGGAGAAAGTAATTTCACTTCTGACCTGATCGTATGGGAGGGAAATTTCAGTCGGGAAAGCAAAGACCTTCAGACTGCCTATTCCAATCTGGAAAGAGATCGCGAATCGGTCACAAGCTATTTAGTTTCCAAAGGAATTCCGAAGGAACAATTGGTTTTCAACGCGGTCATCACAAACCCCCAATACCAGCAAAACTACTCCAATGACGGAAGATACATGGGGCAAACCTTTACTGGATATCAATTGAGTCAATCCTTACAAATTGAATCCAAGGAAGTAGAAAAGGTGGAAAAAATCAGCCGGGAAATCACGGAATTATTAAATCAAGGAATTGCTTTTTACTCCCAACAACCCCGATACTACTATACCGAATTAGAGTCGCTCAAATTGGAAATGATAGCAAAGGCAACTGAAGATGCCAGAATTCGCGCGGAGCGCATCGCTGAAAATTCAGAGGCAAAACTAGGCGATTTGATTTCTGCCAATATGGGAGTTTTTCAAATCACCGGACAAAATTCAGGAGAAGATTATTCCTGGGGAGGAGCCTTTAACACCAGTTCAAAAAACAAAACTGCATCCATCACAATGAAATTAGTTTTTGAATCAAATTAATGTCTATATCCGCTTTTTCACCACTAAATAGAAAATATTGCTTAGTAATAGGCAAAAGGATCAGAATTCGGGAAGCTTCGGTCTTCACTCTTCACTCTTCAATCAGTCAAGCAAAGAAAATATGGTAACTGGCAGACTTGCAGACAACCATACAAATTAATTTTTCCAAACAATTTCACAGCCAGTGGATTCTATCTAAGTGGTACTATTGGCTATTTTCATTCAATTATTTACGAGCATGACTCTTTACGACTTCCAATCCGATAGTAAGAAATCAGACTGGAGAATTATCGATGATGTGGTCATGGGTGGAAGATCTGATGGCTCATTCTCTATCAATTCAGAGGGACATGGTGTATTTGAGGGGAAAGTTTCCCTAGAAAATAATGGTGGCTTTTCCTCGGTCAGATATCAACCTGATAAAACCATCATAGATGGAGCTTCTCAAGTAAAATTTCGGCTTCGAGGTGATACAAAGACCTATCAATTCCGATTTAAAAGAAAGCGATCAGATTATCATTCCTATGTGGCAAGTTTCCAAACAAGCGGTGAGTGGGAGGAAATAACCATCCCCTTAAACCAATTCAAACCTGCCTTCCGAGGCCATAGCCGTCAGGTTAAGGTTTTAAGTATCTCATTTAAGGCTAGTTTTCCTTTTTTCTTTTCTAGGTATAAAATTTTAGGAGCAAATTCTTTGAG
>MDSZ01128759.1_pt1 | contig 11082 bp, 9 predicted proteins | sample 811201 | NCBI WGS metagenome assembly MDSZ01 (sample SAMN05326647, study PRJNA326480) | marine metagenome | isolation source: seawater | place: Indian Ocean: North | collected 2010 | reverse complement strand
CTTGAAATACTACCAGTTCTATTTAACTTAGTACCTTGAAATAGGTTGTTGGAATTATCAGTTTTAATAATATTTAGTGATGGATGGTATTGCTTTTGTTCAATGGTTCTATTTAAAGAAATAGGGTGCTTGTAATATTTCTTACTAAAGTCAATTAATAACGGATGGTAATTGAAAATTAAGGTGTCGTATGGAATTTCTGAAAAAACAACCAAACCTTTGTAGGGTAAAAGTTTGTAATCCAAACTTACAGACTCTTTGTCTTTATTTAAAATTTGAAATGTTCTTGGATTAACTGAAAATGTATCGATAATAATGGTGTCTTTGCCCACATATTTTTTAGAATATAGTGATTCATAATCAAAACTTTGGCAGTAATCTATATTATAAATTATACACAGTATAAAAGCCAATATTTTGTTATTAATCATGGAGTTTTCAATAAAAGCCAAATAGGTCTTTTGATATAAAACGTAAGATAAATAGATTTGTTTTTAAGTATTTAATTTAAAGGTCATTTTTATATTTATTCAAAAGCATTTTTAAGAGAAGGTTGTTTATAAGTATAATAAATTGATGAATTTTTTATCCAATTTGGGGTCATTTTTGTTGTATATATTAAATCAATGATTAAAAACCTTCTTTCAATACTTTTAATTACAATTATTTTTTTCCAGAGCTGTGTTCCAGCAAGAAAATTTGAGGAAATTTCTGAAAAGCAAGAAGTCTGTGCAGTTGAATTAAAAACCCTTAAAACTCTTAAAACGGAACTTCAAACTGAAAATACAGAACTAGAATCACAAAACGACCAACTAAATAGATTAACAAAACGTTTAATTAAAGATACCACTATGTTGGGCAAATCTTTAAGAATGAAAGAAAAGCAATATGATAAAATTGACTTACTTAACAAACGTATTCAAGAACAATTAGAGCTTTTACAAAAAGGCCAGTCTGTGGAGAAACAGCGACTAATGTTGGATTTAGAAAAAAGAAAGTCGGACTTACTAACTCTAGAAGACCAATTAAGAGACTTTGAAATTGAACTAAACAATAAAAAAGTCCAACTTGAGGATTTGTCTCTGGAACTACAAAAAAGAGAAAAAAGAGTAAACGAGTTGGAACAAATTATTGCTAATAAAGATGCCATAGTCAGAGCTTTAAAAGAAAAAGTTGCCAATGCTTTACTTGGATTTAGAGATAAGGGACTTTCTGTTGTTGAGAAGGATGGAAAAGTTTATGTTAGCATGGATGCAAAACTTTTATTTGCTTCGGGAAGCACAAAAGTTGATGCTGAGGGAATAAAGGCTTTGAAAGAGTTAGCTAAAGTTCTTGAAGACCAACAAGACTTAGAAATTTTAGTGGAAGGACATACCGATAGTGATAAAATGAAATCCAATTCTCATCCAGTAGATAATTGGGAATTAAGCGTGCTTAGAGCAACATCAGTAGTAAAAATAATGCTAAAAAATAGTAAAATGGATCCAACTACTGTTAGCGCTTCTGGAAGAAGTCAGTATATTCCGATTGACATTCAGGACAAGGCAAAAAATCGAAGGATTGAAGTGGTTCTAATTCCTAAACTAGACGAATTGTTTGATATCATCAACAATTAAATTTTTTTATTTTTTGTAAAAATTCATTTCTTCTACATATTTATAAACTTCCGGGGTAAGTAAATATCTAACATCTTTATTTTCTGAAATTGCTTTTCTTATAAAACTGGAGGATATTTTCATAACAGGAGCTTCACATCTTATAATCTTTGGGTCATCAGCCGGAATTTCTAGATTATTTTTATCAAGTTTTTCTTGTTCAGTTAAAACTCTTGGATAAACATATAAATGGTGGTATTTTAAGATTTCTTCATGATTTTTCCATTTTTTGAATGATCTGAGATTGTCTTCTCCCATAATCAGATTAAATTCATATCCAGAATACTTTTCTTTTAGATGCGTCAATGTATTTATTGTATAAGAAGGAATTGGTAAATTAAACTCTTCGTTACATGCTTTTAATTTAGAGTTTTGCTCAATTGCAATTCTCACCAAATTTAAGCGATGGTAATCTTCTAATAAAGACTCTTTTTTCTTTAATGGGTTAAGTGGACTGACAACAAACCAAACTTCATCCAAATTAGTGTATCCAACCATATAATTAGAAATTATTAAATGACCTACATGAATAGGATTAAATGTGCCAAAATACAAACCAACTTTTTTCATTCTATTTCAAAAATTTCTTAACTGTTTCAATTATATTTTTGGAAGAAATACTTAGCTCGTCGTTGACAATTATTTTGTCAAATTTGTCTATAGATTTCATTTCTTCAATAGATTTTTCTAATCTATTTTTAATAGATTTTCTATCCTCTGTGTTTCTTTTTTTGAGTCTTTTGCTTAAAACTTCCATACTTGGTGGTTTTATAAAAATGGATATTGAATTTTCCATGAAATACTCCTTTAAAGAAATCCCTCCGATTACATCCACATCAAAAACTACATGTTTTTTTTCTTTCCATATCCTTTCAATTTCTTTTTTTAATGTTCCATAAAAATTCCCTTCGTAGACTTCCTCCCATTCTATAAAATCCTGAGCCTTTATTTTTTCTTTAAATTTTTCAATAGATAAGAAATAATAATCTTTTTTATCTTCTTCACCTTCTCGAGGAGCTCTACTACAGGCAGAAATGGAAAATAATAGAGGAAGTTTTGCATCTAATAGCTTATTGACAAGTGTAGTTTTTCCTGCTCCAGAAGGTGCTGAAATAATAATTGCTTTACCTTGAAAATTATTAGAGGAATTCATAAGATGTTTAAAACTTGTTCTTTGATTTTTTCTAGTTCATCTTTCATTTCAACAACTAATTTTTGAATTGACAAGTGATGTGCTTTCGATCCTAGAGTATTGATTTCTCTTCCCATCTCTTGGGTGATAAAGCCAAGTTTTTTTCCAGAATTCTTTTCAGGAAGTATTTCCATAAAATGGCTACAGTGTTCTTTTAACCTTACTTTTTCTTCTGTTAGGTCTAGTTTCTCAGCGTAATAGATAAGTTCTTGCTCCAATCTTTTTTCATCTATTTGAGATTTCAAATTTAGCTCCTCAATAGAGTTCAATAACCTCTCCTTTACTATGGGAAGTCTTTCCTTTTCGAATGGATTTATTTTTTCAAGGTTATCTAGAATAGAATTTATATAATTTAAGAGCTCTTTTTGTAGAGATTCTCCCTCTTTTTCTCGAAAACTGTTTAGGTCTCTACAAGCTTCTTTTACTGCATTTATAAGGATTTCATTGCTTTGTTTATCAACAGTTTCTTTTTGGTGTTGAATTACTTCAGGAAGCTTTAAGGCAAAACCCATAAAATCTTTGTCATTTTGGTTATCTAGCTCTGTAGATATTTCCTTTAACTGATTGTAATAATTTTTTAGTTGTTCTTTATTAATTGTGATTTTACTACTTGGATTTATTTTTTCATAGTGAATAGCAAGTTCTACTTTTCCTCTTTTTAGCTCGTTCTTTAATAAAGACCTTAATAAGGAATCAATTTCTTTAAATACTGTTGGTATTTTAAGAGTTAGGTCTAAAAACTTACTATTAAGAGATCGTATTTCAATATTTATATGAAGGTGACCAATGGTAACTTCTGACTTACCAAAACCGGTCATTGAATGTGTCATAAAATCTTATTTATTCCAAAAGTAATCAATTGATTTTATTAGTATTTATACTTACCAAATAAACACCTACAAAAATCATAAGAGAACATAATACACTAATAAATTCTATTTCCTCTCTTCCGCTGAAAACGGCAATGATAGAGGTTAAAACAGGTTGGAGATAAATATATGTACTTACTACAGTTGGGCTTACATATTTAATTCCATAAATATTAAATAGGTAGCATAAATAAGTGGTAAATAAAATGACAAAACCTATTTTCATAATGATGTTACTACCCATATCCCAATTAACTTCATTAATCTCATATATTCCAAATGGAATTACGCCAATCAGTCCAAATGTAAATACCCATTTAACAACAGTAATGGGACTGTACTTACTCATTAATGGTTTTACTAATATTAAGTATAGGCCAAAACTAGTAGCATTTAAGAAAATTAATAAATCCCCTAATAAGCCGCTATTTCCAGCTCCAGATTTATTTTGAAATATTATTGTAACAGCTCCAATTAATCCAATTAATACACCAACAACCTTGGTAAATCGTAATTTTTCTTTTAAAATAATAACAGAGAGAACACTCACAATAATTGGGCTTGTCACCATAATAATTGACGCATGAATGGTAGACGTAAGTTCTAGTCCATTAAAAAACATCAATTGATTTGCTGTTACTCCAAACAATCCGCATAGCGCAAATTTAAACATGTCCGACTTATATATTTCCTCGTAAAAAAACAAAGAAGTTATCCAGAAAAGGAAAGTTGCGCCAATTCCTCTAAATAGAATAAAAGTAAATGGCGGAACATATCCTCCGTTCATAACATCTTTAGCAAAACCATAATTTATCGCATAAATTAAATTAGCTCCTAAAATAGCAAGATGTGCAAAAAGTAATTTTTTATTCAAAGTATGTACAACATTTTTTCTTTGAATTTATTAAATAATTAGATTTGTATCCTGATTCTAAATATTTAAAATGAAATTCAATACTAAAGTAATACACGCAGGTGTTCACCCCGATGTTTCTACAGGAGCAATCATGACTCCAATTTATCAGACTTCAACTTATGTTCAAGACGAAATTGGTGTTCACAAAGGTTTTGAATATTCTAGAACTGGTAATCCAACTAGACAAGCTTTAGAGAATAATTTAGCAGCAATAGAAGGAGGAAAGTATGGAGCTTGTTTTGGAAGTGGTTTAGCAGCAATTGATGCTGTTGTTAAAATGTTAAATCCAGGAGATGAAGTAATTTCTACAAACGATCTTTATGGCGGTTCTTATAGGATTTTCACTACTATTTTTGAAAAGTATGGCATTAAATTTCATTTTGTAAATATGTTAGATGTCCAAAACATAGAAGAAAAAATTAATGAAAATACCAAGCTTATATGGGTAGAAACCCCAACCAATCCAATGATGAATATTATAGACATTAAAAAAGTTTGTGATTTGGCCCATGAAAATAATATTTTGGTAGGGGTGGACAATACCTTTGCCACTCCTTATTTGCAGAATCCATTAGCTCTTGGAGCAGATGTGGTAATGCATTCAGTTACAAAATATTTGGGTGGACATTCGGACGTTATTATGGGAGCTTTGGTTACAAATGACGATAAAATTGCAGAAGAAATTTACAGAATCCAAAACTCAAGCGGTGCAGTCTGTGGACCTATGGATTCCTTTTTGGTGCTCAGAGGAATTAAAACTCTTCACCTTAGAATGCAAAGACACTGTGAAAATGGTGAAAAAATTGCTCACTTTTTAAATGATCATCCGCTAATAGACACAGTTTATTGGCCAGGGTTAAAGTCTCATACTAATCATGAAGTCGCTAAAAATCAAATGAATGACTTTGGGGGAATGATTTCTTTTAATTTAGTTGGTGATGATTTAGAGATGGCAAAGAATGTAGTAAGCAAAACAGAATTGTTTACATTAGCAGAATCTTTGGGAGGCGTAGAGTCGCTAATTGGCCATCCTTCAACAATGACACATGCATCAATTCCAAGAGAGGAAAGAATTAAATCAGGGGTTGTTGATTCCCTCATAAGATTAAGTGTTGGAATTGAAGATGTTGAAGATCTAATTAATGATTTAAAAAATGCTCTGAGGGTTTAAATAATAAACAATGAAAATAATTTTATCAAGTATATTTTTTCTAATTCAAGTTTCACTTTTTTCTCAACTTGTAGATTCCAAAACAGTTGATCTTGCCAATTGTAGAGATGGTGAAAATGTAGAATATTGTAAGACCCATAAATTAATGAACAAACTAAAAAAAGACCCTGAAGCTCATCGTCAATTTTTAGAAAACCAATTAGAATTAAAAAAAATAGTCAATCAAATTTCTAATAATCCTCCAAACCGAGTTGTTTATAATATCCCTTTGGTGTTTCATGTCCTGCATAATGGAGGAGTTGAAAATATTTCGCGCCAGCAGATTGAAGATGCTGTGGCAATTTTAAATAGAGATTTTAGATTGCAAAATGCTGATGCCAATAATGTTCAGCCTACTTTTTCTGGGATGCCTGCAGATATAGAAGTAGAATTTAAATTGGCAACAAAAGCTCCTAATGGACAATGCTTTAGTGGGATTACTAGAACTTTAAGCCCTCTGACTAACAGCGGGGCTAATGGCCAAAATCAAATTTCTGCAATAATTGCTGGAAACGATGTTTACAATGGAACATGGCCAGGAAATAAGTATTTAAATATTATGGTGGTTAATGATGCTGACGGAGCTGCAGGATATACAACTACTCCAAATAACGGATGGACATCTTCAACTATGGGAAATGGAATATGGGTTCTTCATGATTATGTTGGTTCCATAGGAACTTCAGATGCGAGTTCTAGTAGAACATTAACACATGAAGTAGGACATTGGTTAAATTTAGAACATTTGTGGGGCCCAAATAACAATCCTGGTACAGCTTCAAGTTGTTCTTCTGACGATTATGTGGATGATACTCCAAGATGTATTGGAGTATCTTCTTGTAATTTAAATTCTAATACTTGTTCTAACGATGTTATTGATGGGTATTGGACTTCTGATGTGGTTGACAATGTTGAAAATTATATGGAATATTCTTATTGTAATAAGATGTTTACCAATGGTCAAAAAAATAGGATGAGAGCTACTTTAATGAGTGGTGTTGGAGGAAGGAGCAATGTTGTGTCTACATCAAATCTAACAGCAACTGGATTAAATACAACACCATCTTTATGTGCTGTTGATATTAGAGTAGAAAGAGATTTGGTTTGTGGTGGAGACAATATCCAATTTTTTGATGAATCCTACAATAATATAACTTCATGGAATTGGACTTTTCCTAACGGAACACCAAGCTCCTCAACACAACAAAACCCAATTATTTCTTACACCGGTTCTGGATCTTTCGATGTTACTCTTGAAGTGACAGATGCAATTGGAAATACGATGACCAAGACTTTCACTGATTTTATTTCAGTAATTGGAAATCCAGGCTATCCGCCACCAATTTACGAAGGGTTTGAAACCATATCTTCAATACCAAATAACGACTGGACAGTTTCTAATCCAAATGGTCCGGGATTTGAAGTGGTTTCCACTGCTTCTCATACTGGTTCGCAAAGCGTTAAACTAGATAACTCCCAAGGTACTAATGGTTCTATTGACGAGTTAATAAGCAACACTATTGACTTATCAAATAGTGCTGCAGCTAGTATTTCATTTAAGTATGCTTTTGCAAAACGAAATAGTGGAAATACAGATTATTTACAGGTATTTGCAAGTAAGGATTGTGGGGAAACTTGGTTTATGAGAAAAAATATTTCTTCTTCAATAATTTCTACTATGCCTAATACCAATGCTGGTATTATTCCAACTGGATCAGACTGGAAAACCATTACCATTGGACCAAATTCATTCACTAATTATTTAGTTAGTAATTTTAGGTTTAAATTTAAATTTGTTAATGGCGGTGGCAATGACTTTTTTATTGATAATATTAACTTATCTGGGTCAGTTTCTATCGATGAAAATGAATTTAATCAAAAGTTGACAATTCATCCTAACCCTGTAAAGGATAATATAAATATCTTATTTAATTCAACTTCAAAGTTGACAAATCCTGTATTAGAACTATATGATGCTATGGGAAGATTAGTTAACTCTAAGAAGCTTAACCATATTGTAATTGGTGCTAATGAAATTGAAATGTCTTCTTTAGATTTTGATGCTGGATGGTATCTTCTTGTTTTAAAATCTCAAGAAAAAACAATTACCAATAAGTTTTTAAAAAAATAATAAAATGAAGTATTTATTTTGGACTTTTACTTTAATTGTTGTTCTTTTTTCTTCCTGTGAAACAGATTTTGAGCTCAATGCACCCTATAAGACTATTCCTGTAGTATATGGTCTTTTAGACCAGTCGTTAGATACCCAATTTGTAAAAATTAATAAATCCTATCTAGCAAATGAAAACAATGCAAATTTTGCACCAATTAACGACTGTACTCAGTTTGAATATATTATTGCTGTTTTGGAAGAGTACAATCAAAATAATGTCTTTTTAGGGTCTGATACTTTAAAAGAAATGATGGTTGGGGATTTGCAACCAGGAATTTTTTATGAAGACTCTCAGAAAATCTATTTTTTAGAAACTCCTTCTAACACTTTTGTAGATGAACATACTTACAAGATAAATGTAAATGTTCCAGATAAAAATTTGAATTTTAGTGCCCAGACAGATTTAGTTAATGGTGCTGGTTTAATATTTGATTTTTTATCTAAAATCACTTTGCAACTAAATGGATTTCGTTGTGCAGATAATGATTTAGCTACAACCGATGTCTATTTCGATCCAAGACTAGATTGGAAAACAACTCTAAATGGAAAAAGATACGAACTGGTTCTTCGTTTTGCTTATGTGGAACATTTTTTAAATGGAGATACCGTTCAAAAATTTATTGATTGGGACTTAGGAGACCAAACCAGTGTAAATACTGATGGTGGTGAAAATATGTTTAAAGTTGTTTCTGGAAGCAGTTTCTTTGAAATGCTTCAAGGCAGATTATCTTCTTATGATTTGGAAGATCAAGTGGTAAAAAGAACTTTTAATAGTCAGGCTATAGAATTTATTCTCACTGCTGGAAATGAGGACTTAAATACTTATATGCAAATAAATGAACCTGTCACAAGTATTGTTACTGAGAGACCAATTTTCACTAATATTGAAAATGGAATAGGATTGTTTGGTAGTAAATATAGTAGGTCTTTAAAGTCTTTTATGTCTAATGGCACTGTTTTAGAATTATGTAGAGGACAAATAACAAGTGAATTTAAGTTTTGTTGTGACTCTGCAGAACAAGTTATAGCTATTTCAAACCTAAGTGGTGGCGAATTAGTAGGTTGTAATTAAGTCAAAAGCTTCCAAGAATCTTTTTAGCTTTTTCATTGTCTTTTAAAATTTGACTTTTTAGGTCTTGTAAAGAGTTGAATTTTACTTCGTCTCTTATTCGTTCAATTACCTTAGTTCTTAAATGTTGGCCGTATATATCTTTTTGATAATCAAAAAGATGTATTTCTATTGTTCTTTTCTGACCTTCATCTACAGTAGGTTTATAGCCAATATTCATTATGCCTTTATAATTAGCATTTTTAATTTGACAAACAACAGCATAAACTCCATCTAAAGGAATTATTTTTTCGATATTATTTAGCTTAATATTCGCAGTTGGAGTACCAATTGTTTTACCAATCCCATTTCCATGTACAACTTTGCCATAAAATTCGTAAAAATGTCCACAATAATCATTTACCAAATGTATGTTCCCATTTTCAATTGCATTTCTAACTTTTGTTGAGCTAATTTTTATTTCTTCAATTTCGTGTGCTTTAATCTCTTCAAGATAAAAAGGATTTGATTTTTTATGTTTTTTAAGCAAGTCAATATTTCCTTCTCTGTCATTTCCAAAATGATGATCATACCCTATAACTAAAGTATGAGTGTCCAGTTTTTTAACTAATAACTCGTCTATATATCTTTTCGCACTAAATTTTGAAAACTCTAATGTGAATGGATAAATAACTAAATGGTCTAATCCAAGGCTTTCTAAAATATTTATTTTTTCATTAATTGTATGGATTAATTTCAACCCTTGATCATTTAGAAGAACTTTTCTTGGATGTGGATCAAAAGTCAAAAGGACTGTCTCTCCATTATTTTTTTTTGCAATTTTTTGAAGTCTATGAATTATTTTTTGGTGTCCAAAGTGAACGCCGTCAAAGGTGCCAACGGTAACTATAGGATTTTTAATATTCTTGTATGATTCAAAGCCGTAGTGAACTTTCATCCTCATTTTTTCAGCGAATTTACATTTTAATAATTAATCTAAGTGGCCTGTTAATTTTAACTTGAAATAATATGTTATATTTTATCAACATTGGACTTGAAATAATATAATTTATGTTAGATTTGCAGCGTAATTTTTTAAATATAAAGCAATGTCTCAACTTAAGGGGAAAATATCACAAATAATTGGTCCTGTCATAGATGTTAGTTTTGAAAACGCTGACAAACTACCAAATTTATTAGAAGCTATCGAAATCACAAAAGACGATGGAACCAAAGTTGTTTTGGAATGTCAAAAGCATATTGGTGAAGATAGTGTAAGAACTGTTGCAATGGATTCAACAGATGGTCTAACAAGAGGTATGGAGGCAATTCCAATAGGAAGTCCTATCACGATGCCAACAGGAGATAAAGTGAAAGGCAGACTGTTTAATGTAGTTGGAGATGCAATTGATGGTATTGGTCCATGCGATACTGATAAAAGGCTGCCGATACATAGAGAAGCCCCAAAATTTGAAGATTTATCTACTGCAACTGAAGTTTTATATACAGGAATTAAAGTTATTGATTTGGTAGAGCCTTATGCCAAGGGTGGTAAAATTGGTTTATTTGGTGGTGCTGGTGTAGGAAAAACAGTTTTAATTCAAGAACTAATTAATAATATAGCAAAGGGCCATGACGGACTATCTGTTTTTGCTGGTGTTGGTGAAAGATCTAGAGAAGGTAATGATTTGCTTAGGGAAATGTTAGAGTCCGGAATTGTAAAATATGGTGATGAATTTATGCATGAGATGGAAAAAGGGAATTGGCCATTGGACAAAGTAGACGATGAAGCTCTGAAAAAATCTCAAGCAGCATTTGTATTTGGTCAAATGAATGAACCCCCTGGAGCAAGAGCAAGAGTTGCCCTTTCTGGTTTAACGCTTGCGGAGAACTTTAGGGACGGTGATGGAGAAGGAAAAGGAAAAGATATACTTTTCTTTATAGATAATATATTTAGATTTACTCAAGCAGGTTCTGAAGTTTCTGCACTGTTAGGAAGAATGCCTTCAGCAGTTGGTT
>MDSZ01271935.1_pt1 | contig 11083 bp, 8 predicted proteins | sample 811201 | NCBI WGS metagenome assembly MDSZ01 (sample SAMN05326647, study PRJNA326480) | marine metagenome | isolation source: seawater | place: Indian Ocean: North | collected 2010 | reverse complement strand
TGACTCCTCAGCTTTAAAAAAAAAATTTTCAAATAATGAAATTTTTAAAAAAAATTCGCCATCAAATTCTTCTTGTAAATCACTTTATTTAATTGCAGAAAAAATAAGATATGAATCTTTAGGTACTAAAATGCTAAAAGGAATAGAAAAAAACTTGCGAGATAATTATATTCAATTCATTAATTTAAAAAGAAAAGATCAATTAAAAACCAAAGAAGATGTTCCTGTTATTGAAGCATTCGAGCTGTATATGCTAAAAAAATTTATGAATATTGAAATGAATTCATTATCAAATGCTATGTTAAATTTCTGGGAAAAAGATTTTGATAAAGCTATAAATAAACATATTAAATTTTTAAAGGAAAACTTAGAGTATCAAAACGAATATTCATCTAAATTTTCTAAAATATTACAAGAAATGGAAATTTTTCAGACAGAAGAAAATGAAGAAACAAATGAGGAAAAACAGGATGATAGTCAGAATAACCCATCTAATGAAGATTCGGAAAACGATAAGGATGATCAGAAAACACAAGATAAAGAACAAGAAACTGATGTTAGCTTAGACTCAGATTATAATATTGATGAATATAAATTAGATGAACAATTATTTGATACCGACTCAGATAAACAAAGTGATAAAAGTGTAATTCAAAAAAATAACATCAATGATTTAAATCTTGGTTACAAAATATTTACTAATCAATTTGATGAGGTTACTAAAGCGGAAAATTTAGAAAACTCAGAAGAAGCTTTAAAACTAAGAAAAACTCTTGATCAACAATTAATAGGATTTCAGGATATTATTACAAAATTAGCAAATAAACTTCAAAGACAACTTTTAGCAAAACAAAATAGAGCCTGGGAATTTGATTTAGAAGAAGGATTATTGGATAGCTCAAAACTTCCAAGAATAATAATGGATCCTTATAATTCATTATCATTCAAAAAAGAAAAGGATCTCGAATTTAAAGATACAATAGTGACATTGCTTATTGATAATTCGGGATCAATGAGAGGGAGACCAATTACAATAGCAGCTATTTGCGCTGATATTCTTTCAAGAACCCTGGAACGTTGTTCTGTAAAAGTTGAAATATTAGGTTTTACAACAAAAAATTGGAAAGGTGGACAAAGTAGAGAAATGTGGAACAAAAATGGTAAGCCTAAAACACCTGGAAGGCTTAATGACTTAAGACATATTGTTTATAAAGATGCAGATACTCACTGGCGCCAGGCAAAAAACAATCTAGGTTTGATGTTAAAAGAAGGACTTCTTAAAGAAAATATTGATGGAGAAGCAATATCATGGGCTTTCAATAGAATAAAAAAAAGAAAAGAAGAAAGAAAAATTCTTATGGTTATTTCAGATGGAGCTCCAGTTGATGACTCGACTCTTTCTGTAAACTCAGGAGATTTTTTAGAAAAACATTTGAAAAAAATTGTCAAATTTATAGAGGATAAATCAGAAATAGAAATTTTAGCTATTGGAATTGGTCATGATGTATCAAGATATTATAATCGAGCTATTAAGATTACAGATGTTAACGAGCTTGGTGACGTTATGATCTCTCAACTAAGTTCATTATTTGAAAATAAGATTAAACTTCATTAGATATTAAATAAATCAATATTTTTCCATTTGATAATTACCTCTGCACCACTTCTAGTTTTAGAATTTCTGCAATTTATTAAAGCAAAATTTTTCTCAAGCAAAGTTTTACCTATGAATATTCCTAAACCTAAACCTGTTTTGGATTTTTCTTCAGTCCTAAATGACTTTAGATATGGTTCACCAATTTTAGACAATATATCGTTGGGATAACCATTGCCGTCATCTTCAATAATAACCTCTGTATGATCATTATCACTTTTCAAAGTCACAAAAATTTTACTTAAAGCAAATTTATTTGCATTACCAATAAAATTTCTTAAACCATAAACAATCTCTATAGATTTTGTTAATTTTTTTGAATTAGAATCTTGATCGATATTCAAAATAAATTTTTTATCACTTGTTTCTTTAAATGATGTAATTATCTCCTTTAGATAATCTTTCATTGGCAAATCTTCATCAATAAAATCATCCTCTTCATTTGGATTAAGTGACAATCTTTTTAAAATTTGATTACATCTCTCAACTTGACTTGATAATAATTCAATATCTTGTATTACATCTTTTTGATTTTTTAATTGTTTCATTAATTCTTGTGATATTATTTTAATTGTTGACAAGGGTGTTCCAAGAGAATGTGCCGCTGCTGCCGCTTGACCCCCAAGCGATAACATCTCATGCTCTTTTGCCATTATCTCTTCCATTTTATTTAATGCCTCTTTTCTAATTCTTGCCTCCGCCCCAAACATAATTGCAAAGTAATTTAAAAAAAATAAAGCTATTATCAATGCAACTGGAATAGAATAGTAATAATATGGGCTTACATGAAAATGATCATTTAATGGAGAGGGCAAATCTCTGGAGAAAAAAGTAACAAAAATTATAATGAAGGTTGTAAGAGATAATATTAATAAATTTGTTCTTAATCCTAAATTTGAAGAGGCAAAAACACTTGGTATCAACAAAAAAATAACAAAAGGGTTCACTATCCCACCAGTTAAATAAATCAAACAACCTAATTGAGAAATATCTATGATCAAAAAAATTAGTGCTGATCTATCTGATAATTGTGATTTTTTATAAATGAAGATTAAATAGAAATTGCTTAAAGCCCCAAATAAAATAATTGTGTTTGCAAAAATAAAATCAAAGTCAAATTTGAAGAAAAAATATACAAGATTTACTGAAATTATTTGCCCAATTATTCCTATCCACCTTAAGTTAATATACGTTGATTTTTTAAGAGAATAAAACTTCGAAGTTTCAAAAAACTTCATGGTTTAGATATCTAAATTTTGAACATTTATTGCATTTGAAATAATAAAATCTTTTCTTAATCCTACATCATTGCCCATTAAAGTATGTATAAGATTTTGATCTTTTTTAGCATCTTTTGAATATTGAACCTGTAATAAGTTTCTTGTGTTTGGATCTAGTGTAGTGTTCCAAAGCTCCTCTGGGTTCATCTCTCCTAGTCCTTTAAATCTTTGAATATTTATTTTTGATTTTTCTTCATTAATCAACTTTATAAATTCTTTTGAACCTTTTTTAATTTTTTTAAATTCTTTATTATTTTGGACAATGTAATTTTCTAATTCTTTTTCATCTTTGATATAAATACCCTTGGATCCTTTATTTATTTTGAATAAGGGAGGCTGCGCTAGGTACACATGTCCATTTTCAATCAGTTTATTAAACGGTTTATTATTAAAAAAAGTTAATAGAAGTGCTCTTATATGAGAACCATCAACATCAGCATCAGTCATAATAATTATTTTTCCATATCTCAAATCTTTCAAATCTATCTCTTGTGATTTGGGATCTAGTCCAAGTGCATTTATCAAAGTAACTATCTCATTTGAAGAAATCATTTTAGATAATGCTTTAGTTCTTTGATCAGAACCATTCTTTGCTCCATTTCCATTTTTACCTAACTTAATATCTTCAACATATGTATTAAGTATTTTTCCCCTTAAAGGTAGAACTGCTTGGTTTGTTCTATTTCTTCCTTGTTTTGCAGATCCGCCGGCTGAGTCTCCCTCCACAATAAATAATTCTGTACCTTCTTGTTTTCCAATTTGACAATCAGCTAACTTTCCTGGGAGTCCACTCAATTCAAGTGCTCCTTTCCTTCTCACACTTTCTCGTGCTTTTCTTGCAACATCTCTAGCCAAAGCTGCTTGTATAACCTTAGCTAGAACTATTTTAGCAATCGATGGATTTTGATCAAACCACATAGACAGTTTTTCATTAACTAGAGTTTCAACAATCATTCTAACCTCTGATGAAACAAGTTTGTCTTTAGTTTGAGAAGAAAATTTTGGATCTGGAATCTTTATTGAAAGAATACAGGTTAAACCTTCTTTAATATCATCACCTGAAATAGATAATTTATTTTTTTTTAATAGATTTTGTTCACTAGCATATTTGTTTACAACTCTAGTTAGTGCACTTCTAAAACCTAATATGTGTGTACCACCATCTTTTTGATAAATATTGTTTGTATATGGAAGAACATCTTCCCCGTAACTGGCATTCCATTTTAATGAACACTCTAATTCAATATTGTCTTTTTTACCCTCAATATATATTGGTTTTTTAAAAAGATCATTTCCATTTTTATTTTTAAGTTTCTCTTTTTTGTCATCTAAAAATTCAACAAATTCTATAACACCTCCATTATATCTAAATTGATAAATCTTTTCTTTTTTTTGACTGGCATCAATAAACTCAATATTGACTCCTTTATTTAAAAAAGCCAGCTCTCTTAATCTTTTAGAGATAATGTTTCCACTAAATTTTACAGATGAAAAAACTTTTTTAGAAGGTAAAAAGGTTATCTGAGTACCTGTATCATTTGACTTTCCTTTTACTTTTAAAGGTGATTTTGCTTCTCCATTATTAAACTCAATATAATATCTCTTACCCTCTCTGCTAATTTCTAATTTTAGTTTTTCAGATAAAGCATTTACAACAGAAACTCCAACCCCATGTAGCCCTCCTGAAACTTTATAAGAGTCATGATCAAATTTACCTCCTGCGTGCAATTGAGTCATAATAACCTCCGCAGCAGATTTTTTTTCTCCTTTATGTATATCAACAGGTATACCTCTCCCGTCATCTTTAACAGTAACTGTTCCATCATCATTAATTCGAACTTTAATATTTTTACAAAAACCTGCTAGAGCCTCATCAATTGAGTTATCAACAACTTCATAAACCATATGATGAAGACCTGTACCATCATCTGTATCACCTATATACATTCCAGGTCTTTTTCTAACAGCCTCTAGGCCTTTCAATACTTTAATTGAGTCTGCCTGATATGTGTTTTTATTTGTCATTTTTTAAATTTTGGAAAAATAAATTATAACATTTTTTAATAAAAATTGCTCACATTTAATAATCAATCATATTATGTATTAAGCTATATTAGCTATTAATATGGGCCTAATTTATTGGCGGAGAGAATGGGATTCGAACCCATGAAAAGGTTTCCCCTTTACACGCTTTCCAAGCATGCGCCTTCAACCACTCGGCCACCTCTCCCTTAATTATTAAAATACTTGTTTTTATATCTATTAAAATTTCTGATCTGTCTATTAATGAATCTTCTAAAAATATTATATTTTAAATCTCTCTTAGCTAATATTGGATTATTGGAATTATGTTCCCAAGTTCTTTTATTATTTTTTTCACCCCAATCACATTCATATGCTGACAAAGAAGTGATGGAATATTTTTTACACAGTAAAGAAAAAACGCTTTGATCGTGACGATTTTGAATAAATCCACTAAAATTTTTTGTTCTGGATTCAGAATCATCTATTAAATGAAATTTTTTTTCAAATATTTCCATCCATTCATTAAGAAAATTTATAGTTTCATCTTTTTTTTTTATAAAAAAACTTCCAGCCCAGAATTGTGAGGATTTGGTCACTTCTTCATTTTTTAAAAAATTAAAATGATCAAATAAGTCTGCTTTAGTATATTTAAATTCTTCTCTTTTTGAAAAAATAATATCTTTAGGAAAATCAGTTTTTTCTAAATGATACCGGAAAGGTAAGATAAAATTTTTTGATTCTATTAGAATATCTAGATATTCATAAAATCTTGAATTTTTGTTTTGTAAATGACATCCTACATCTACATAATGAATTATATCACCTATATTTAATTCTTCGATTAAATTTATCAAAAAAGCTGGTTTCCAAAACCAATAGCCATAACCTCTTTTTTTTGATAAATTCTTAATTAAATCATATTTTTTATTCATTTTATCATTAAAATTTTTTGGACTTAAAATTTTTATTTCATCATAATAATTTGTGGTCTCTGCTTGTTTTTTAAGTCTTTGAGCACTTCTAGATAAATCTTTTGAAGCAAATGCGAAGAGAGTTATTTTTTTATTTTTATACACTCAAATTTTCCAGTTTAAAATTTTTAAAGATAAGTTTTTAAAATTATTCATCAATAAAAGCCCAAGGTTGTTCTCTATATTTTGTGTATTTTTTGAACCAAAATGATAAATATCTTTCAGCAAGAAATGCATAAATTCTTGTCATGTCATAACCTTTTAAATTCTCAAAACCAAATTCTTTTTCACATCTTTCAAGCCATGGAAACAAGGCATTAAACCATTTACTCATAATTTTTTTTTTTTGATATAAACATGATATGAGGATTAAATTTTATATTATTTTTTACATAGTCACTGAAGTCTAATCTATCTGCATCATCTAGTAATTTAATTGCTTTTTCCAAGTTTCCATATCCGTGGTGCATATCAAAATGTAATTCAATATTTTCGAAGTTCTTTTTAAATATTATAGATGGTTTTTTTATAATATTTCGCCAACCTCTTTTAAAAATTTTCATTTTTTTTGCACCTGAAATAAAAATTGGCTTACAAATTATTGACTCATAATTTTTCCATTCATTTTCAGAGTCAGTAAGCAAATGTTCATTTATATTTAATGTATTTACCTGTCTAGAAGAATTTTCTTTGATCCAATATCTTCTTTTTTGACAAAATCCTACCCATGCATCATCTTTTTCACTTTTTAATAAATTTTTCCAATACCAATAATGAAAAGTTAATTCTGAATAATATTTTTCTTTAAAAAATATATTATCATTTATATCACATTTTAAATAATTTTGTGGTGACTGTTCTTTTCCAACCCATGCTAAATTGTATTCTTTTTTTTCCAAAAAATTAATTGGTTTATTTGTTACACAATAAATCTTTATTTTTTCCATTTAATATAAAAATTAAAAAACTATTTTTTTTTTTAATATTTTTTTCAATTTTGAAATATTTATTGATGAATTTATAGGCATTTCTAAATTTTTTTTTCTATTTAAGTAAACCTTCTTAATCGCAGGATTACCTGTTTTTGCAAAATCATAAATATTTCTAGTCTTGCCTCCAATATTAATTATTCCCTTTTTTTTTAATAACTTAAATAAAATTTTAACTACTTCATCATGATATAAAAAACTTGTTTTAACATTTACAAATGCTTTTTTATGTACAAAAGGTTTTTCGGTCATACTAACTCTTAATATTAATGAATTTTTGTAAAGCTGAACAGATGCTTCGCCTCCTAGTTTGGACCAAGCATAATTGTTGACCGGTAGTATAGGATCAGTCTCACAATAATTTCCCTTGGTTCCTCGGTAAACATAATTTGTGGAAAAATATATCAATTTTATATTTTTTTTTGCACATGCTTTGGTTATATTTGCTGTTCCAATAATATTTAAATCAATGCTTTTTTTTATATTGCTAGTATGTAATTTCATTGGTCGCGACAAACCTGCTAAATGAATTAAAACACTGGGTTTCACTTTTGAGATATATCTCTCAAGATTTTTCATATTTAATATATTGAATTGATCTTTAGTTGGGAAAAAAAGTTTATGATTTGTCTTATATCTTTTTAAAACATTTCCAAATCTACCTGTTCCACCTGTAACAATTATTTTTGTCATTTTTTTTATGGTCTTTTATTAGATTTATTTTTTTTTGTTACTAATCACAACAATTAAATTATATAATTGATTAATGCATTATAAATTTATTAAAAAAATCATTGAAGCTTTTGGTTTTAAGCTAATTGATAAAAATATTATAAAAAATGAACGATTAATATCAAAACATTCTTTCCTTTCACTAGATAAAATTTTAAAGAATTTATTTTTAAATGATCATATTAAATTTCTTGTTCAAATTGGTGCAAATGATGGACAAAGATTTGATTTAATAAATAGTTATATTAAGAAATTTAGACCTTCAGCAGTATTTGTTGAGCCGATTCAATCTAATTACGATGAATTAAAAAAATTTTACTCAAATCAAAAAAATCTATTTTTTGAAAATTCAGCCATTTCAGTAAATAATGAATTTACTGAACTTTATAAAGTAGATGATAATAAAACTCATTTATATGGAAATCATATTCTAGGTATTACTTCATTTGATAAGAAACATTTGATTAAACACGGAGTTAAAAAAAATCACATAATCAAAGAAAAAGTGAATACTATTTCTATACAAGATTTAATAAAAAAATTTTCAATTCAGAATTTTGATTTATTACTAATAGATACTGAAGGATATGATTCTATTATTATTAAAGACTTTTTATCTAGTTTAGAAATTAGACCTATTATAATTTTTGAATATATTCATTCGAAAGAAAAATTTTTTTCAGAAGCTATTCGTATACTAATTGATAATAAATATGTGTTATTTAAAATTGAGGAAAATCTTGTTTGTTTTCCTGAAGACAAAAAATATATGATTAACTTTAATTAACTAATAATCCAGTTTTTCAAATTATCTTTATTTTTTAAAATGTAATCAGGAAATTTATTATCTAAAATAATCGAATTATAATTTTCATTTCTACCTATTATATCTTGGCCTAAATTCATTCTTTTTTTTATTTCATCGAGATTTAAAAATTTTTCATCTATTTTTTCTTTGAAAACGTGTGGGTCATTCGTTTCACATAAATTTTTATACTTATATAAAATTTTTTCTGGGTCTTTTAAATTACAAAAATGCCATCCACCATTTTCAATTATATTATTTAATCTGAATTTATCTATTCTCCAGAATGGTCTTTTTTTAAATTTAAGGTTCCGCAACCATTGTGGGGATTTCAAATATCTTTTAATACATATTCGACTTCCAAACCAATAAGGATTGATTTGGCTTTGCAAATTTAACTTATAATAAAAATGTAACTGTTTAAAAACAGCATATCTCTTTTTAATATTGAAATTTTTTAGTTCTTTTGGGTTTGGTATTTCATCTAAGTCAGAAATGATTATCAAATCATCATCATTTGCTTTTACTATTCCTCTGTTTATAGCATTTCTCTGAAAGTTTTCTCTTAGATATGGATTATCACCATCTGGTAAATCTTTAACTGGTACATAAATTATTTTGTTTTTGAATTTCTCAAATTTTTCCAACTTGAATTGAAGAGGTTTGTGGTTATTTTGCCAAGTTTTATTTCCTTCAACAATGACAAAATAGTCTACATGATCATTTAAAATATTTAATCTTAAGTCTAATAATAAATCTTCATCTAAATAAGAAAAACAATCATATATTTTCATTTTTTTTCCTTATTAATTTTTAAAACACCAATGAATGCTTCTTGTGGAATTTCAACTCTACCAAATTGTTTTGATCTCGCTTTACCTTTCTTCTGTTTCTCTAAAAGCTTTCTTTTTCTATCTGTTGCGCCACCCCCATGAATTTTGGTTAAAACATCTTTTTTAAAACCTTTTATAGTTTCTCTTGCAATTATTTTTCCACCTATCGCTGCTTGAACTGGTATCATAAAGTTATGTCTTGGTATTAAATCTTTTAATTTTTCACATACATCTCTTCCAGTTCTTTGTGCAAAATCCTTATGTATCATCATGGCTAGCGCATCAACAGGTTCTCCATTTACTAAAATACCAAGTTTTACCAAATCTCCCTCTCTATGCCCAATTATTTCATAGTCAAAACTTGCATAACCACTTGTCATTGATTTAATACGATCATTAAAATCAAATACCACTTCATTTAAGGGTAATTCATAACTCAAAACAGCTCTGTTTCCTGAATAACTTAAATTTGTCTGTATTCCTCTTTTATCCTGACACAGTTTTATAATAGAACCCAAATATTCATCAGGAGTAATTATTGTTGCTTTAATCCAAGGTTCTTCAATTAATTTTATAAAAGTTGGATCAGGGAGACTTGAGGGGTTCTGTAAGTCAATCACATCACCACTATTTAAATTTACCTTATAAACAACACCGGGCGTAGTTGTTAGTAAATTAACATCGAACTCTCTTTCAAGTCTTTCAGTAATTATTTCCAGATGAAGTAAGCCTAAAAATCCACATCTAAATCCTAAGCCTAAAGCTGAAGAAGACTCAGCTTCAAAGGAAAAACTTGCATCATTCAATTGTAGTTTAGCAAGACCGTCCTTAAGTTTTTGATACTCTGAACTATCAACAGGAAATAGACCACAAAAAACCACTGGTTTACTAGGTTTAAACCCAGGCAATGCCTCAACAATTGGTTTTGAGGCATCACAAATTGTGTCTCCAACTTTTGTTTCTGATAAAACTTTTATTCCTGTAGTAATAAAACCAATTTCACCAGCGTTTAACTTGTTTATATCTTTTGGTTTGGGTGTGAATACACCTACTTTTTCAACAACATAATCTTGATTAGTGGAAAGCATTTTTATTTTCATATTTTTTGTAATTTTACCATTAATAACTCTGACTAATATTACTACACCGAGGTACGTATCATACCAACTGTCTACTAATAAACATTTTAAATCTTGTTCTAAATTACCTTTTGGTCCAGGTAATTGATTTATTATTTGTTCTAATATGTCATCTATACCCTCGCCAGTTTTTCCTGAACATGGAATAGCATTTTCAGTATCAATACCAATTACTTCCTCAATTTGTTTACTGGTTTTCTCCAAATCTGATGCTGGTAAATCTATTTTATTTAAAACTGGTATTATTTCATGATCAATATCTAGAGCTTGATAGACATTAGCTAATGTTTGTGCCTCCACACCCTGAGTGCTATCAACTATTAGTATTGACCCCTCACATGCATAAAGTGATCTACTAACCTCATAACTAAAATCTACATGTCCTGGTGTATCTATTATATTTAAAATATATTCTTTACCATTCTTTGCTTTATAATTTAATTTTACTGTCTGAGCTTTAATTGTTATTCCTCTCTCTCTTTCAATATCCATGGAGTCTAAAACCTGCGCTTTCATTTCTCTTTCACTTAAACCTCCACATTTATGAATTATTCTATCTGCTATTGTTGATTTACCATGATCAATGTGAGCAATTATTGAAAAATTTCTTATATTATCGATAGTGCTCATTTAAATATTAAGATCGAATTTTAGC
>MDSZ01078749.1_pt1 | contig 11085 bp, 13 predicted proteins | sample 811201 | NCBI WGS metagenome assembly MDSZ01 (sample SAMN05326647, study PRJNA326480) | marine metagenome | isolation source: seawater | place: Indian Ocean: North | collected 2010 | reverse complement strand
TCAGTTAAATCATCACTTACAGTTTCAGCTTCCCTGACCCCTTCTTGAATATTACCATCAGTATCTTCTGACTGTTCTACTTTGCCACCAGGTATAGTTGGTGATCTAAGATTTCTTCTACCTGGTGGACCGATGGGATGGGCGCGACCACGGATGCGCCGGCCATTACGGTCCGCAAGGACTTCCCCTTGGTCACCTACACCCTGTTCTCCAGGGGGTGGCTGCTGTCCTCTTTGAAGCCTTTGGGATGGAGATTCGAATGGTGTACCTGGTTGGTCTTCTAGTCCCCCCTCAGAAGAAGTAGTCTCATCTCTAAGGACATCATAATCCGAATTTGAAGTACCATCTTCTTCCTGTACAGTTGAAAGCCTTGCTTCATCCCTAGATTCTGATTGATATGTAGATCTTTGTGATGGAACGTATTCATCTGGTATATCTAATTTAGAAAGTTCTAATTCTAAAACTTTTAATATTTCAGAATACTTATCGATACTCAAATTTGATGAGAGCATTGTATACTTATATATAATATATTATTTAGAACCATTCCAATTCTTTGGTTACATAGGGTTTAAAATTATCATAATATTTTTTAATTGTATATACCTTTATGTTTTGAGTTTTTATTTCGGGACTATTTTTAGTCCATTTATCTTTATTTTTAATTATATCAGCTAAATGATTAATACGATTATTAATACCTCTAGCTCTTTTTAATTTCCATTCACATTGCATCGCTTCAGATTTTGTTTTAAATCCATCGACTATACAAATCGGTGTCCAATTTTCATATTTAGATGTATACTTTGCCCCACCTTTAATAATTTTATTATGTTGTTTCCATCTTTTTAAAAAATCATTTGTCATTCCAATGTAAGAACGGTTATCCGAAACAATAATATATACCAAATACATTTGAAATAATTATATACTATTATTTTATATATATTAAATTGTTAAATATGAAATCAATCATATTCTTAGCTATATTAATTACAATTTATTATCAAGTAAATAAAAGATATCCTGAAAAGTTAACAAATAAGAATCATATTTATTTTGGTATTTTCTGTGCTATTTATGTAACAATAATATATCTTTTAAAATATCAAAAAATATTTGTATATAGAGTTTTTAAAAGTATCAAAGAAGTAGATGAAAAACCTTTATACGATATAAATAGTGTTATTTACAAAGAAAATCAAATGGTTGGTTTAAAAAATAATTTGGCTATGAGACAAGGGTGGCGATGTATTTCATGTCAAAATCCAATATTGCAAAAAGATCTTCATATTTGTACTATTAATTATATTAAACCACTTCAATTTGGAGGTAGAAATGATATCAGTAATTTAGGAGTAACATGTGGAACATGTTCAAACTTCGTTCAATATTAAATTATATTATTTTCAACTAGAAATTTTTTAATTAATCCAGGTTTTCTATCATATTCATATTTAATTATATTATTACCTTTTACAAGTAATATTGTTGGATAACTTTTAATACTTAATTTATCCATCAATTTTGGTTCTTTTTCTCTTGATATAGTAAACATATCTAAACTAGGATATTTTTTAGTTGTTTTTTTCCATAATGGTTCAAAATCTTCACAATAAGGACATCCATTCATTGAAAAATAAACTAAACATTGTTTCTTTTTAGAATCTCTTTTACTCTTTGTTTTTTTCTTTGAACTCATATAATTTAAAAAACATTATATTTAAGGATAAACCTTTATATATATATAAAGATGGATTTAAAAGGTGTTTTAGATGAAAAAAAAGATCCTGAAAAAGTTGTCGATGAATCTAAAAAAGAAGATGATAAAAACATAAGAGTACATAAAAAGCCAATGCAATTAAGAGATATTGAGAATAGGAGTTCAAATAGACGTAAGATTAAAACAAAACATGAATCAGATGAACAAATTAAGGATCTTTTAAGTAAAGAAAAAGAAGAAGTTTATAAACAAAATTGGAATAAACTTGATTTAGGTATGAAAATAAATAGATTAAAAATACATCTCGATGAACTAGAAACTCAATATTCATTGAATCCCGAACAAAAAGAAAAATTAAAAGTTCTTTTAATGGGAGCATGTAGTTCAGGTAATTTAAACAAAAATTCAGAAATAACATATGATAAAGAACAATGTAAGATAATAAATATTAAAAGCCTTACATTGAATGAAGAAACAAAAGAGTTTAAATTAGAAATAGTAGAAACTAAAAAAGCGAAAGTATCATCATCATCTAAATCTCGATCTAATATTGACAGGTTTTTAAAGAAAAAAAATTAAAAATCCTCATCTAAAGCAAATACATTATCAGTATTTTCCGATGCTGCTTTATTTGCATATTCTCCTACTCTTTTTTCAAAGAAGTTTGTTTTCCCTTGTACTGATATAAGTTCCATCCATTGGAACGGATTGGATACATTATATATCTTTTCTATTCCAAGCATAAGGAGAAGTCTATCAGAAACATATTCAATATATTGTTTCATTAAGTCCATATTCATCCCAATTAGATTACATGGGAGTGATTCTGTAATGAACTCTTTTTCTAGTTCTACAGCTTCTTTAATAATTTCAATAACAATTTCTCTTTTGGGTTTTTCGTTAAGCATGGAATACATAAGAACTGCAAATTCTGTATGTAGCCCTTCATCTCTACTAATAAGTTCATTGCTATGACATAGACCAGGCATTAATCCTCTTTTCTTAAGCCAAAATATAGAACAGAATGATCCTGAAAAGAATATACCTTCTACAGCAGCAAAAGCAATTACTCTTGTTGCGAAGCTTGAATCTTTATCATTAATCCACTTTAGTGCCCAATTAGCCTTCTTTTTAACACTAGGAATAGTTTCAATAGCATTGAATAGTTTATCTTTCTTAACATTATCTTTTACATAAGTATCAATAAGGAGAGAATATGTTTCGCTGTGAATATTCTCCATAGCAATTTGAAAACCATAGAAAAACTTTGCTTCCAAACATTGTACATCATTGCAGAATCTTTCTACTAGATTTTCATTTACAATACCATCACTTGCTGCGAAAAATGCAAGAACATTTTCAATGAAATATCTTTCGTCTTCATTCATTTTTTCATTAAAGTCTTTTAAATCTTTTGAAAGATCTAATTCTTCCGTTGTCCAAAAATTAGCTTCAGCTTTTTTATACATCTTCCAAATTTCATCTTGTCTAATAGGGAAAATAACATATCTTTTTTCTTCTTGCTTGAGTAGAGGTTCTTCTACCATTTCGTTTTCCATACAATATAGTATGTTAATATTTTTTTAAATAGTATTTAAAAATTCTAGAAAATTAAATATAGTTAATTTATAAATGAAAATATTTGTTTTTGATATTGATAATACACTTATATTACATACTAACAAGAATACCGACTTTTATCAGAAAAGTGATTCTAAAATATCAACTTTAATATCGAATATTAAAGTCGATAATGTTTATATTTATACAAATGGAACATATGGACATGGTGAAAAAGTTCATAAAAGTTTAAATATCCCGAAAACAAAAAAGATATTTGGTAGAGATACATTACCTTATATGAAACCTCATATTCAATCATTTCATTTTGTAAATGGTGAAATTATTTCTGAAAATGGTAAAAATAATGATATTTATTTCTTCGATGATATGGTTGAAAATCTACTAGCTGCTGAAAGGATCGGATGGAAAACAGTATGGATATCTCCAGATTTTATGCAAAAACAACGTTTTATTGATTATGCTTTTCCAAATATTTATGAAGCTTTAACTTTCTTTAAAACAAATAAAAAATGGTAAAATTATCTATATTTACATTTACTTTTACATTCATTTGGTAATATATAACATAAATTGGTTGGTTCTCCGTATACTCTAGCCATAAAAGAATATAATGATAATGTTCCTCTAGAAAAATCTTTCATATCTTCTGGAGTAGTAATGTAAGTATTTACATCTGTTCTGGTAATTAATTTAAACCAAGACTGTGATGCTATCGCAAATAATTCACGGCGATCACAAGAATAATTACTAGGACAGTAATTATTTGATTTATTATTAACTATATCATTATACATATCAGTTATACGTCCAAATTCTTCATACCAATCAGGGTGTGCTTCATGGATACCTACTTCTAAAATTGTATGTGAAAATTCATGGATTAATATAGATTCATCTAAATAACTACGTTGTGTCCCATTACAAATTATATCATCTATACATATACTTGTCCTCGGAACATATACTGTACCACCCAAACCATATGTTCCACTCGCATATTTACGACCATCTTCAGTTAATATATTTTCTAAATCTTCCCAACCATTGATATCGCTAACATATTCATAATTAGAATCACTCCAATCCTTTTTTTCTCGCATTAATGGATCGCAATTATATATATCAAGGGAATAATCTCCTTTTTGATTTGAATAACTTACTTTATTTCCAACGATATAATTTTTGGTTTCAATATCTAATCTTCCTGTTAAAGATATAATTATTTGTCTAACTATATTTTGGATATCATCTATTCTACTTTTATTTTCTTCAAATGTTTTATCTGAAATAGTAACTAATAGTAAACAATTATCTCCTATATCAACATAAAAATGGTGATTATCTTTTAAAATTAACAAACGATTATCCAATTTATTATTGTTATTATTTTTATTATTGTTATTATTGTTATTATTGTTATTATTGTTATTATTGTTATTATTGTTATTGTTATTATTGTTATTATTTTTCTTTCTTCTGTAATTTAAAACCACAAAGAAGGTAATAGCAGATAAAAATAATGAAATAAATACTATTACTAATGCTATCATATATTATTTAAATATATAATTTTATGTTTATAGGAAACTTCTTAAAATGGTAAAATAAATTTGATGCAAATGTAAATGTTTTTTTAATTAAAAGATGCCAATTACATCAGATTTTGATGTATTTGTAAATCGGTATAAAAAAGATACAAAAATAGATAAATATGAAAATCAACAAAAGCGTATCAATATTGATACTAAAAAATTAGTTAGATTAACTCCTGAAAATGTAAGAAATTATATCGGTATGGATATAATGTTTCAAACAAGGAACGATTATATATTTAAAAAAATTAATTCTATTTCAAAAACCGGTAAATCTATCCATATAGACCATCCCGATTTAAATAATTCTTTACAAATAGTTTCCCGTAAAGTATATGTTCTTGAAAACATTAATTTGGATCCCAATCTCCCCAATTTGTCTTACCCATTGACTGATTACAACCAGAACAAATCGGTCTCATATTTTTCACTTCCGTTGCTCCACCATGATATTCAGAAATAATATGTCCACACTGAAATCCATTCTTAACACTTTTCTTCAATACATTCTGACAAAATGAAATAGGGCATATACCAGTGACTTTTTCTCCAAATTCATTTTCCCATACCTTCCTTCTCTTATAAGTACTGATATTCGCTTTGATAGCACGTGTGTTATGGAATGGATCCTTTGTTTTATCACTAAGCCATTCAATGAAATTATTACGCTTTAATGTAAAAATTATCTTTTCATTAATTAGTTTTTTTTCATCTGAATAATAAATTGAACCATTATTATTAATATCAATTTCATATCTATTAATATTGTAAAACTCGGTATTTTCTTTCTTAAGATTTTCATATGCTTCTTGGGAACTTGTAAAATTATTAAAATAATTAATAGAATCTAGTTCAATCACAAATTCTTCAATTGTTTTACAGTGACCATTATCTGTTTTCCTCTTTGCAAAATGAGTCTTGTGGTAATCCTTAAGTTTTCCTGTAAACTCTTCTTTAATAATACCCTTAATATCATCATTCGATACATAATATTGATTCTTCAATGAATCCATATTCACCGAACGAAAGATATCTTTCATCATTTCTTCTGCATTACATATGTACCAGCAAAATGTAAGTGTATCATTAATACCATGATTATTATAAAGTATCTTTGCCATTTCCATCCTATGTTGACCATCTACAATATACCAATTTGTCTTCAAACATCCAATTATAATATTATTCTTAAACTTCAAAAGTAATGGGTTCTCAAGATACTCTTCAACCATCTTCTCCACCTTTTCTTCTAATAATGAACCTTGATAATTTGGCTTCCGAATATTCTCTATTTTTGAATTATTTACAATATCTTCAAAAGTAACTCGTGTTTCTACATATTTATCTGTCTTATCGATTTGTTTACCAATGTATTGATGACGAGGCATTGTCTCTTTTTACTTATCTTTACTACGGAACAAAATTTTAAGTATTTTAGCATTTTATTATTTTATTTGTTTATTTTGATAATAAAAATGAAAAATGTATAATTAGTTAAAAAAACTATGAATTAATTTTTGTGATATATTTTTAGCATTTTCTGGAGTAATATTATCTGTTTCATCATCTTCTTCTTCATCTTCTAAAAAATCTTCTTCTTCAATTTCAGTTAAATCTTTTATTAAGACATCTCTTACTCTACCGTCATCAAATTGAATATAAATAATAGGATCTTCATCTTCCGGGACATTTTCATTAATATCGATAATTTTTACAATATCATCGTCTTTGTAGAGGACTTGATCGCCTACATTAAATTTGATATCTTCTTTTTCTTTATCTTCTTTATTTTTATTTTCCATTGTTGCGATAATTTGAATATTAGAGAGTCTTCCATTTACATCATTCATTTTACCTTCAACATCTGATACGATATCTTTTAAACTGCGATAATGTTGAATTATTTGTTTGAACAATAAGTTATGAATATGGACAAAGTTAGAGAAAATACGATGTATATTTATAGGGATATTACTATCTCCTTGCATTAACTGATAATAAAGAGGTCTATGTTTAATAGAGAGATCAATATATAATGGAATATTAAAATTCTTAAAGAAAAGTATTATCTTTTCAGTTTCTTCCATATTATTTTTGAGTTTTTCAAGCATTTTATTACATAAAATTTTACTACCTTTCAATTCTCTCTGGTACATATCTTCACTATGTAATAATTCTTCTAATGGATGTTTTCTTCTTTTTTCAGAATCTAACATAGCTTCTTTACAAACAATACATAAATCATCATACTCAGTTTTTATTTTATTAAGGCTATTAAAAAAATGATTATTCATTGGTGTTGATAATGATAGAGTATCATTCAAATACCATTCATTATTAACTCTTTTCATCATCTCAAAGATAGCTTTATTTTTTTTAAGTTCTTCTATTTTAGATGTGAAGTGTCCATAAATCTTGAATAAATTTTCTAATAAATTATCTTTTGTAATATTGTCATATTTTAGTAAATGTGTGAGAAAAGATATATTGTTTGTTTGAGAATTCTTTAAATTATTAATCGTAATTGGGTCTTGAACAGATGTATTTCCTATCAAAATAGATTCCATAAGTTTTTTAAAATCAATATAAGACCATTCATTGTCCATTTATATATTATATTATTTATTTTTCATCTAGAAACCCTACTTTTATTACAAAATTATTATCATCAATTAAATATTTTTTAATTATTTCTTTTGTATGTAATGTTTTAAAGATATCATATGGTGATTTATTATATTTTTTATCTTTCTTTTTAAGGTAAAAATGATTTGCATCAATACCTACTGTTTTTATAATAGAACCACCCGGATGTTTTGGTATCCATTTAGAAATATCATAAATAGGTTTGTTTCCATCATGATCTAAAACAATTAATTTACCATGTTTAATAACTTCTTCAATTGTCATAAGATTTTCTTTTTCTTCAACTTTTTCTTTTTTTACACTTATTTTAATATTATTGAAGGGTAATAATTTTATTACATCATAACAAGTTTCAAGGCACCCTTCAATCCAACCCTGTTTCTTAGAATAAGACTCTCCACAGATAAATACATTGTCCGATGATGGTTTTAATATTTCTTTATAAATCTTATTAATATCATAACCTACATCCCAAACATGAAGACCATTTTCCCAGTAGTCTACAGATATCATTTTGGGTTTTGGTGGTTCAATCTTAAATAAATCAAAGATTTCTTTATGTAAAGCATTAATTAATGTGTTTTTACTTATTTTATTATATCCTTCCCAGAATTCAGAATATTTATCATCGGTATAAGATATCATTATAATACCATTATCATAATCAATAGGAATTACATGTCTAATATAATTATCTGTAATAGTGCGTTTAATATCCTTAAACCATAAGTTTTTGGTAGGATATTTAGCATAAATACGTAATAATTTGATTGGTTTTACAGAATGAATGTATTCGTTATCTTTAAAATATTCTAATTTTTCTAATTTTTCAGAAGGAATTGTTAAAATTAATTTTTTGAAAGTAAACTTATCATCTTTTTCAGTTAATATATGATCTTTATGTACTTCTTTCAAAGGTGTTTTCTTTTTAATAATTATATTACTTTTAAGATTAATTTTTTCTTCTAGCTTATCAATTATTGTTGATAGACCATTTTTAAGGACAAAATAATTATTATCTTTTAATAAATCATCTTTAAACATTGTAATCGCAGCATGTGCATTAAGGTGTATAATCTCAGAATCATATCCAAAAGAATCTTTAATAAATTGAGCGGTTTCAAAATCAAATACTAAAATTAGTAATTGGAAAAATGTCATATTAATAAGTTTTTCTTTACTAATAGTTTTTGATGAAGAGATAGCTTCTTCAAGTAAATCATCTAGATTTAATTTATTTTCTGTTTTATACTTACCGTCCATTCTTAATATATAATCTATTTTATCGGGTAATTCTACTATATCTTCTTTCAAACCCAAATCATCAATTAAAGATAATAATTTAGTGTGGTTTTTATGAAAACGGGCAGCACCACTTTCGTAAAAGAAGTCTTTTTCATATGTAGTTTTAATACGTCCACCTAATCTTTCACTAGCTTCTATGATTAATATTTTTTTACCTGTTTCAGATAATTTATAACCGGTAAAAAGACCACTAATACCACCTCCAACTATAATTGTATCATAATTATAATTATTTGAAAAAATACTCATTATTAATATAAGTTATAATTAAATTCTATATTTTAATTAATTGCTTTTCTTAATTTATAGAAAAGAAAGCTATGATATAAAACAACTATAGCCCCAATAGATATTAGTAAATAAAATAATTTTTTATATTCTTCATTTTCTTTAATAGATATTTTATCTCCAATGTAACCCGAATAAATTAATAGTGGACCTACAAATAAGATATGTGTTAAATAAATATACGTTTTATCCATTTATTATATACTATATATTAATATGATTGAATTCTATTTATTAGGAGATATGGGTTCTGGAGAAGAAGATCAATTTATTGTGGCTAAATCACTAACATCACATATTAAAAATAATAAAAAAAAAGGATTATTTGTATGTGGATTAGGAGACAATATTTATGAAGAAGGATGTTGTTCCGTAGATGACAAACAATTCGATGAAAAGTTTGAAATACCCTATCATGATATTGATAATAATGTTAAATTTTATATGTGTTTGGGAAATCACGATTACGGTTATGATATCTTTGATAAAAAAGGTAATTCTGTAAACCAAATAAAATATGGTATTGAATCTCAAAAAAAAGGTAAAAAGTGGTATATGCCTTCGAGTTATTATACTTTTCAGAAAGGAAATATTGATTTTTTTGTAATGGATACAAACTTTAATAACCTTACAAAAGAAGAAATTGAGAATCAATTAAAATACTTTATAGATAAGATAAATGGATCTAAAAAGAAATGGAAAATATTAATAGGACACCATACATTAAGGAGTGTTGCCGGACATGGGAATGCAGAACCTCCAATGGAAGACTTCTTTCATAGACTTTTAGAACATTGTTCATTTGACTTGTATTTCTGCGGACACGACCATAATAAACAAGTAATCAATACAAAAATAAATAATAAAGATATCACATGTATAGTTTGTGGAACAGGTGGGAAAACTTATCATAAAGAAATAAATCTTTCAAATGTTGAAGAAGGTGAATTAGATTTTTCTTCTCCTAATTTAGGATATGGTTACTGTAAAGAGAAAAAAAATAGTTTAGAGTTTGATTTCTTCGATGGTATGAATAATTTAGAATATAGGTACAATTTTACTAAAAGTAAAATTTGATAAATTATGTTGAATGATAATAAAAACATTTAGTAATGATTCGTCTCTTAAAGAATTTCTTCAAGACACCGGTTGGTGGACCATCTGTCCCTATGAGAGGAGATAAACTAAAATCCCGCCAATCTTCTTCCAAGAAGAGATAATGTTGGTTCTGTAACATCTGTTACATTCGGTAAAGGCCCTCCATATGTCCTAGGATTTACAGGAAATAGTTTAGGTTTATGGGGCCAATGGGTCGTCATCCTTAGATTTTCAAATGCTTGTCTTTTCTTCTTTAGATCATTTTCACTCGCCCTTTCTCTAGGGACCATACAAATATAAACTACATTCCTCAGTTTTTTTTCACATCTACCTCTAACAGCTTCTGTTCCACAGTGAATTGTCCTGCTATCCCAAAATACCATTGAACCGGCACTACATTTAATTCTTTTTTCAAGGCAACCTTTATTTTCATAAAACGCTTGTTCTTCTTCGGTGTGTTTATACCAATCACTTTTATTTACAATATCATGTGTTTTTGAGAACTCGTCATGATAGATATTACTTTTTTCCATAAAAGCCAAAGTTGCATCTCCTTCATCAACATCATAAGCTGTAACCCAACTCTGAACACATTCAAAATCGGGTCTTAAATAACTTTGATCGGTATGATACCAAGTACTTCTATGCCATCCCCTATTTGTTTCTTCTGGAGGAAAGTGGAAAGATGCTCCATCAAAACTAGTTAATAGTTCTTCTTTTGGAGTATCCCAAAGTTTAGAGTAAATACCGGCTACTTTTTCGTTCTGTCTAAGGTTCCAAACAAACTGAGCATGTCCAATACCATAATTCTGAAGAAGCATTGAATGCTTCGGGTAAAGCTTAATATAT
>MDSZ01022916.1_pt1 | contig 11085 bp, 3 predicted proteins | sample 811201 | NCBI WGS metagenome assembly MDSZ01 (sample SAMN05326647, study PRJNA326480) | marine metagenome | isolation source: seawater | place: Indian Ocean: North | collected 2010 | reverse complement strand
TCTCTCTCTCTCTCTCTCTCTCTCTTTGTCGATGTGCAGAAGATACCCGCCAAAGCGAAGGAAAAACTGACCGCGCGTTTTGTATTCTATTTATAGCGCCTCCCGAACAGGCTCTTCGGCGTCTTTGGAATTCCGCAACGGTCGTCTCGTCGCCATCACGCACCACGTGCCAAAGACGGGATACAAATCAATACATTCGCATGGTCACGAAAAACCGCGATTTATTGCAGAAACGACGTCACAAACCGCACAAAAGGCGTGCTTCGCCGCGCCCTCTGGTTCGAAGAAAAAGCCGCTCGAAAAATACCACCCCTGGGCCGCGCGGTCTCGTCCCAAACAGTTCACCGAGAACGTCGTCGGACGTCGTTTCGGGTTCACCTCCACTTCCGAAACCTACCGAGGTTCCTCCCAAATATCTCTTGGCGATGAGAGCGTTAAAAACACTTTCGAAACGACCAATCGAGCGTTTCAACGCGTCTCCGTCGCCTCGCGCGCGTCCAAGGAGAAAAGCGTCTCGATGACGACGAACCAAGGCATCGCTTCCGACGTTGCCAGACGTTTGCACGCCACGTTGATCCCGAAACCGCCCCTCGAGACGACCTTTTAATAATACTCTAGTAGTAGTAGTAGTAGTAGTAATAATATTCAAGAATGTATGGGCCATTGTTAAATAATGCCCATACACAGGATGAAACTTCGTCAGGTGCTTGTAAAACAAAGAACCACTGGTTCCGTCGTACGCAAGCATAATATTCAATTTTAGTTCTACGCAGGAGATACAAAAAAAATATCTTCGCAAAGTCTTTTTTCTCTTTTTTTTCATTCACCCCGTTATTAAGTTGTGACTACTACCATACTACTACTGGGAGGAGGAGGAGGAGGAGGAGGAGGAAAAGATTCTTTTTTTTTTTTTTCAAGTGTTTTTTTCTCTCCTTTTTTTCGACCAACGGTGACGACGTTTCGTGTCCAAATCGTCTCGACTCATAATATACCGCGCGCGCGAAGTTCCTCCAACAAAGCGCAAAAACGTCGATAGACGAAAAGAAGAAGAAGAAGAAGAAGAAGAGGCAAAAAGTCGATCTCGTCGCCTTCCGTTTCTTTCGAGCACTATTCGCGTCGAAACATCATCCGGCGCTGTGGTGTAAAAGACGATTCGGTTCAAAAAATATCAAAGTCGAGTGGTGCCCTTTTTTAATTGGATTTCACAAACGACTGGTGTGTCGATGACGACGACGACGACGACTCGGAGAAACACGATGACGTCGCGACGACGAAAAAGCAGCCGAGAAGAAGAAGAAGGACGACGACGCTTTTGTTGTTGTCGTTGGTCGTCGTCGTCGTCGTCGTCTCGTAATAATAAAACTGACGTAAAACTGATGCTCGTCGCGTTGGTGCTCTCAATGTTTTGTGTGGACCAAACGCGGGCGATGAAAGCGTCCGCGAAAGTGTCTCTGTCCGAAACGACGAAAAAACACGAGACGATCGACGCGTTTGGATTCGACGACCAAAGCTCGTTGACTTTTCAGAAACTGCGAGTGACGGTTTTCGGAGGAAACGAAATAATAAACGCGACGACGACGACGACGACGCTTCCGAATGTCTATCTCAGCTTGTGCCCGATGGATGAAAACGCGAACGTGGAGAACGAGGCGTCTATGAGCGACGCGAACGGAGCGAGGTGCGAAGTGAGCGTGGCCAAGCTGGACGAGACGAAAGCGTGCCAGTTCGTAGCCTTTGCCGGAGCGGACAATGCATCTGATACGAGTGAAGGACAACGGAAGAGGAGGAGGAGGAGGAGGAGAAGAAGAAGTTTGCTTACTGGCACACGTGACGACGACGACGACGACGACGACGCGAACGTCGTATTCGAAAAAGAATACGCGCCGATGCAAATCGAAGTGAACAAAAAGAAAACGTACGATATCGCCTTTTTCACGTGCGATTCGAAAGGCAAAACGATTGAAATTGACGTCGAATACGAGACGTTAAACGATGGGAAACACCACTTAGACACCTCGTGGCAACCAATAATCAGCGTCTACTTGTACATTTTGTTGTTTTACGTGCTCATCTCGATGTTACAAATGACGCACGCGATGAGTATGTGCGCTATATATAGAAATCAATCGCTCGTATCGGCGTTGCACTACGCGATGTGGACTACACAATTTATACGAATGGTACATTTAGGAGTGTCCTGGACTCATTTCAATTACATTGATTCGAATGGGACCTTAAATGATTCGTATCATCACGGCATGCTCATCTGTTCGAGTTTGAAGGAAACGACTTTTTGGACGATGATACTTGCCATCGCCGGCGGATGGCGAGTGACGTCAGATCGAGTGTCCACTACGCAAAAAAGCACCATCTACACGGCCATGTTATTGTTATTTTTGTGTAACATCCTTGTCCAAATGGATTTAGGTATACGGACGGTCTATTTCGTCTACAATTTGGTGTACTGTTCCATCATATCCATGACGATATTTTGGAGCTCGAAGACTATACAAACGTTGCGCGAGCAATACGAGATTTTTAGGCAATCTGGGGCAACCGCGGAAGACCTCGCTAGAGCACCAGTGAAGGCAAAAGAAGGAATGTATCACACGTTCTATGTCGTATTTGTGACGTTTTCCGGATTCAAAGTTTTGAACCAGATTCTCTACGCATATTATCGACGCGACTCCGCGTGGGTACATTCTTTCTTCTCGGAGTTCCTCGACTCGGTGGCATGGTGTTTCCTCCTCGTTCTCTTCAGGCCAAAAGATCAAACGTACTCGACGTCTTTCCCGGCAAACGGGTTCGATCCTTTTGGATACGACGCCTCAATCCGAGCCGCGCAGATGGGTGTAGTACAGCGAGGCATCACGCATCTTCCGGACATTTACGTTGCCGAGGTTTCGGCCGCGTCAAAAATCCTTCGTGATATTGGAAATAACGACGTAGCGATACCATCGGACCAATCATCCGACTCAGGAGCAGCTTCTCGAACGTCAGCGTCCGTAGAATCCATCGAGTTATATGCACGAGGCGTACTGCCAAGCTCACCTCGCAGCGTCTCCGCCGCTGCTGCCGAATCGTCTGCCTCCGTTTTGGATTCTCTCGCCGGTGCCAGCGGCGACGTCGAACAAGGCTTTTCCTCGCGGGGAGAACAAACCAACACCAACTCCTCCTCCTCCTCCTCCTCCTTCTCCTCCCCAAGAGCCCGCATGAACGTGTACGTCGTCGAGAACCCCCCGACAAAAAGAGACAGTGCATCTCTCTCCGAGTCTATCTCTTTAGCCATTAAGACGGAAGACATCGAGGCGCACCGCGCGAGAGAGAAGCGAGAGAGAACGACGGTACCGTTAGCGTCGGCGCCGTCACCACCAGCGGTGGAAGATGACGACGAACGCGACGACGAAGAAGGTCCCGTGGGAGCAGGAACCGCTCGTCGGAATGCGCTACGCTGACGAAGCGAGAGTTGTGCGTGTATGAAATGTATATTTATTTGTAGAGTATTATTCCTTCTGTGTAGTAGGTAGTTGTTTTTAATTGTTGTATCGAAACGAAACGAATTTTTGTTCTCACAAAAGTGAATTCTAAAACGTTAAAAGCCCGCAATATTCGCGCGCCGCTCGAAAAGAGAGAGAGAGAAAAAAAAAAGGAAGGCGGGACGAACGGAAGAAAGAACCATCGCGCGATGTCTTTTCCTCCTCCGTCGCGCAAACGAAGCGACGACACCGACGAAGACTTTGTAAAGACGGCGGAGAATCGAAGACGATTCGTTGGAAAATCGAATGCGCATCACACCCACAAGCGGAAATCGCGCGACGAAACGCCGTCGCATCACGGCGGCGTGGATGACGTCGCTCGACAGAGAATCGAAGCGCGAAAGAAACCGGGAAGGCACCACCGAGGCATAGAATCGAGCATCGATGAGAAGAAGAAAAAGAAAAGAAACGGAAACGATAAAGGTTTTGGGCGATTCGAAGAGGAAGACGACGGCGAGTGGGAAGAAACGCCGGCGAGAAGAACGCAGAACAAAGGCGACGAAACGCCATCTTTGAGAAGACATTTTGACGATAACGATAACGACGAGGACGACGCGTGGACGAATAAAGCTAGAATGGGATCGATTAGCCAACCGATGGGTGGTAAGAGTGGGAATAGCAATAGTTCGCATAAGTTTTCCATGCGCTTCGAGGCGGACGATGACGACGACGATTCTGCGGTTACGGCAAAGAATGTGGTGAAAGCGACCCCTTTGACGGGAACGCCGTCCTGGAAGTCGAACGAATGGATGATGGAGAAAATTACGAAGAATCAGAGTCAGTTTGTAAAGGAAGGCGATAAACTTACGGTCGTAGAAAACGAAGACTCGTTGGACGTTTTGGAGAACCAGCGGATGGAAGAAGAGGCGAGGGACAAGGATCGATTTGGGAATAGCAACAAAGATTTAGATCGCGCGTGGTACGACGACGACGAAGGTGGAGGTGGACACGGAGACTCGTTCGATCCATTCGGAGAAAAAGCGGACGCGAAGTCGAAAGAACGATTCGAGAAGAAACGGTTGGAGTACGCGAAACGGTTAACCAGAGCTGACGGGTCGTTGATGACTTTAGCGAATTCAGCGCGTTTTTCACAAATCCACAAAGACCACGCGACGTGGGAAGAAAACAGAATGTTAACGTCTGGCGTCGCTCGCGTGAAAGAAATTGATTTGATGGCGCAAGATGAAGATTTTGGCGAAGAGAAGGCGATTTTATTAGTACACGATACGAAACCGCCGTTTCTACAAGGGAAAAGAGCCTTCACGAAAACGCAAGAGGCGTCGCTGCCGGTGAAAGATCAGACGAGCGACATGGCGATGATTGCCCGGAAAGGTTCCAACTTAGTCAAAGAAGTTCGAGCGAAAAGGGACGAAAATAAAAGTCGCGACCGTTTTTGGGACGTGAAAAACTCTAAAATCGGCGACATCACGGGAACGACAAACGAGGAAGACAAAATCGCGGAAGATCAAAAAATGAAAGAGGAAGAAGAAATGCGCAAACGGGGCGAAAAGAACGACGTTATCGGTAAAAATGGCGAGATTGATTTTAAAGCAGATTCAAAGTTTGCGGACGCCATGAAAGATAAATCTGAAGCGCAATCGGACTTCGCCAAGACGAAAACGATGAAAGAACAGAGAGAGTTTTTACCCGTGCATAAGTGCAAAGAAGATTTAATGTCGGTGATTCGCGAAAACCAAATCGTCGTTGTCGTCGGCGAGACTGGATCTGGGAAGACCACGCAAATGACGCAGTACATGCACGAAGCCGGGTACACCACGTTTGGTATGGTTGGGTGTACGCAACCGAGACGAGTGGCGGCGATGTCCGTCGCGAAGAGAGTTTCCGAGGAGTTTGGGTGCGATTTAGGTAAGGAAGTCGGGTACGCGATCCGTTTCGAAGATTGCACGAGTTCAGATACACTCATCAAATACATGACCGATGGTGTCTTGTTGAGAGAAACACTCAGAGATTCGGATTTAGACGAGTATTCCGCGATTATCATGGACGAAGCGCACGAGAGAAGTTTACACACGGATGTACTTTTCGGCATTTTGAAGAAAGTTGTCGCCAGGAGAAGAGACTTTAAATTAATCGTCACGTCAGCGACGTTAAATGCGTCTAGATTTTCGGATTTTTTCGGTAACGTGCCAGTTTTCAACATCCCTGGCCGAACGTTTCCGGTTGAAATCATGTATAGTAAAACGCCCGTGGAAGATTACGTGGAAGGCGCGGTGAAACAGGCACTGGCGATTCACATGTCCTACCCTCCTGGTGATATTTTGCTCTTCATGACTGGCCAAGAAGAAATTGAAACAGCATGTTACGCTTTGGAGGAGCGCATCGCCGAACTCGAGGCAGACGCTGACGGAAAGACGAAAATCCCCCCGTTGGCGGTGTTGCCGATTTATTCGCAACTGCCTTCGGATTTACAAGCAAAGATTTTCCAATCCGCAGAGAAAGGCCATCGTAAGTGCATCGTTTCCACGAACATCGCAGAAACGTCCTTGACGCTAGACGGCGTGAAGTACGTCGTAGATACAGGTTACTGCAAGTTGAGCGTGTATAATCCTCGAGTGGGTATGAACGCGTTGCAAGTATTCCCGTGTTCGCAAGCGGCTGTGAATCAGCGTTCGGGGAGAGCTGGGAGAACCGGGCCAGGAACAACCTATCGTTTATACACCGAAATGGCGTATAAATATGAGCTTTTGCCAACAACCGTTCCAGAAATTCAACGCACGAATCTCGGCAACGTCGTTTTGCTCTTGAAATCGCTCAAAATTGAAAATCTGTTGGATTTCGATTTCATGGATCCGCCTCCGAAAGAGAACATTTTAAACTCCATGTACCAGTTATGGATTCTTGGCGCGCTTGATAACGTCGGCGGGTTGACAAAACTCGGCTCGAAAATGGTCGAATTTCCAGTAGACCCTCCGTTAGCGGCGACTTTATTGAAAGCCGAATCGCTCGGGTGTTCCAACGAAATATTAACCGTCATTTCTATGCTCTCCGTTCCTTCCGTGTTCTTCCGCCCGAAAGATCGCGAAGAAGAATCCGACGCCATGCGTGAAAAATTTTTCGTTCCCGAAAGCGACCATTTGACGCTATTGAACGTCTATCAGCAATGGAAAACAAACGCTTATCGCAACGATTGGTGCAACAAGCATTACATTCAAGGTAAAGGCATGAAGAAAGCGAGAGAAGTGAGAGCGCAACTCGCGGATATCATGAAGTCGCAAAAGGTACAGTTGACCACGTGCGGTCCGGATTGGGATGTCTGCCGACGCGCTTTGTGTGCGGCCTATTTCCATCAAGCCGGTCGTCTACGCGGCATCGGCGAATATGTCAACTGTCGCAACGGCATGCCTTGTCATTTGCACCCGTCCTCTGCCTTGTATGGATTAGGGTACACGCCCGATTACGTGTGCTACCACGAAATCGTAATGACGAGTAAAGAGTACATGCAATGCGTCACGGCGGTTGAACCGGAATGGCTCGGCGAATTTGGACCTATGTTTTATACGCTGAAGAAATCGCACTCATCTTTAGCGCAATCGAAAGCGAAGCAAAGAGAAGACAAGGAGAAGATGAAGATGGAAATGAAGCAGAAAAAAGAACTCGAAAACGCGGAAAAGAGGAAAATGGAGGAGAGGATGAATGCGAAGATTGAGAGAGAGTCGAGAAAAATCGTCACGCCAGGGAGAGCTGGTTTAGGCGCGAGCGATGCGTCGTCTGTTTCAGGTGGTTCAAAGTTTCGAACGCCATCCTCGAAACGGCCCGGGACGGGTGGGAAGACGCCGAGACGTTTCGGTTTGTAAACAGCGTCGATATTTTTTATAGCAGTAATACGCATAGAGAGAGGTGGTAGTTGTAGTAGATGTAGTAGGTAAAGTACGGTAGACAATGCTGAAGCTAAATAGTAATGCACATAGGTAGAGTATAAGATCTCTTTCTTTTTTTTAACTAATCGGAAACGCTCAATCGTTTCAAGTGTTCCATGAACACTTGCAAACTCACGTCGTCGGTGAAAATCACATCGCTTCCACCGGCGTGTCCGTACGGCGAGCCTTGAGAAGTGTGCGTCGCGGATGGGTTCAACTTCGCTAATAAAAATCTCGCCTGCGACCCATTTTGATCGCAATCGACCAATCTAGGCACAGGGAACCGTTGGTTCAAAATGTAGTTTGCATCTTCTCGTGGCAATTTTAACAAGTCCGCGAACGCTTTGTGTTCCTCTTGTTCTTGATATTTGGCTTTGCGCCACTGCGCGATGGTGGAGCCGTGGAAAACGACGACGGAGAAGTACGCGTCTAAGAGTAATATTCTATCCGGTGCGACTGAGCAGACGTCCAACAACACCGGTTCTGGAGGCCCGTTGAATGAATAAGCGGTTAACGTTGGTTGAATCATGACTAAAGAATTCAACACGTTTTCGCGCCATAAGACTACTCGAAAATACGCGGTTTCGTCCGGCGAGTTGTTGAACACTTGCACGAATTGCGATCGACGCAAGTTGAACATAAACTGCGGGAATAAGGAAAACTGCGGCGCCAACTGAAACGAATGCGGATCTTCTTTCCTATACTCACCGAAGCGTTGACACGCGCCTATCAATTTTCTATCTAACCACCTCGTTGCTGCTGGACCGTCCAACTCGTCGTCTTGTTCCATCTTCCACGTCAATTGTCGAGCAATCAACACCGCCGCGGCTTCTTGATCGAAACCCATAGAGATCTCCGGAATGTTTTGCCCATTCGTCCATCTCCGAGTTGTGGTGATGACTCTCAACCGAGTTTCACCGCTCGGTAAGGTTGAAGTGCAATGTAACTGTAAGAAAAATTGAGGCGCGCTTTGGTGATGTTGTTGTTGACCGTAGGGGTTTTGACCGTACCCGCCGTCCCCGCCTACTCCATCTGGTTTGTCTTTCGCAACTTCAAAAAACACCGCCAACGTCGTATTTCTAGTCAAAGCGCACATCTTCCAAGCGGTCGTTCCACCATAGCCAATACTCACATCCGCTACGTTTCCCGAATTTCGTCTCGCGGTGTCTAACGCCGCGCACGGACCGACGCATCCCGCAACCTTCACGTCTCTCGAGGTGATCACCTCAAAAATCCCATTAGAATGCACTTTTAGCGGCGTCACTTCGTCTGAGGACGTTGGGGCGCTCTCAGGACTTGGATCTGGTTTATTTTGACTTCCGTATAATTTCATGAATGATTTTTTAAACACTTTGTGCGAGAACGATTCGGCTAAAATAACCGCCCCGCCGGTTTTCTGCGCGCACCCTTTCATTTCGGCTAATCCAACCTGATCGAGCGCACACGCGAACACGTCTAAAGAGTGGCCATTCGTGCACAACTGAGTAGCAATCGCGTCGTATTTTTTCTTTGCTTTTGTAAATAAAGGCGCTTTATCTTGCATGATATCTTTGTGAGATCGCGTCGCGTTTTCCAATGCTTTCGGCACTATGTTGCCTGGACCTTCCGTGCAAGGTCCGCCAACGAACAAGCACGCTCGCGCCGGGTGACCTGACGGGCAACCCAACGATAATAACGTCGCTGCGACGGCTAACGCGGTCCCCGTGGCTCGATTGTGTCGACTTTCCGGCAACGGTGCGAACGGGTCTCGCGCCAACTCTTCTAAAATCGCCGAGAACGTAAACTCGCACTCAGATAAAGGGACTAAAAACGCCGAGGCTGGATTCATTTGTTGATACGATTGTTGTTGTTGCACGTTTGGGTTCTGATTTTGACTTTGATATTGTTGTTGTTGCTGCTGCTGCTGAGGTCCACCTCCACCTCTAGAAAACGTCAACTGATCCCTAATCTGCGCCGACGTGTGCTCCTTCCCACCTCTAAACACGTACGATTTCGGACACTCCGCAAACTGCAACTCGTGCACGTGTACGTGCGTACCGAAAGAAATCAACCCGACCAACGAATCTTCCGGCAACAAAGTCAGCGCTTGCGTCAAACTCGCTTTCAAACTCGTCAACTCTTCATCCGACACGCACACGTCCACCAAGAACAAATACGCCGGCGTCGGCGTCGCTTTGTTCAAGTTCACGGTATAGTCAATCACTAAATAATTCGGAAACAACTCCGCGGGTAAGTTCTGCTCTGTGACGCCCGCGTAATGCGGTGGAAAATTGTTTCTCGCGTGGCAAAACGGACACACGAACAGTTTCGAGTTGAAGTCTATTTGCGCGTAGGGGTTCAAACACGCCGCGCACGCTTTACACCGCACCGGTTCGTACGGGACAACCTGCGTCGCGCCAACGAGAGAGAGAGAGAGAGAAACAAAAAGAGAGAGAGAAAAAGCACGTCAGAATACCCGCATCGTTCGCTGGTGAGAGAACGAGAGAGAAACAGGCGGCGTCGCCGGCGAGTCCGGATTCGGCTCGCGCGTACTACAACGAAACAATCGATCTCGAAAATCAATCCGTTCCTTTCACAAAGACGGATCCAAAAGCCAAAAATCGATGTCGCGCCGATCGACGCGCGCCACCCAGCAAAACTCCTCGCGAAGCGACGGCACCACCATCGCAAAATAAAAAAGCGAAATTCGAATTGTTCTTGTTATTATTAGTATTATTATTATCGTTGTTCGCCGACGATTATTGTCATCAAAAACGCACCGGTACGTCTTGGATCGGTTTCAGCGGCGTCACCAGGGCACCCAACGGCAGGATGCATTTCTGCGCCGATTGGCGATCGTCCGGCCAACAGTTGAACGAAAACCGAACGCCGTCGGCGTTCTCCAAGTCGGACCACGACATCGCCGACGCCATGTGGGGGGTATCCTCCACCACAGCGGCGGTCTCCTTTTTTTTAGAGGAGAGAGAAGGGAGTAAGTAGCTAGTCGGGTGCTCGCGAGGGGGTCTTTGTAACGGAGAAGAAGAATAATGGGGAAGAAATTCCTCCCTCGATTTTTATGTGTGGTGTTGTCTCGAAACGGCAATTTTTTATATGTACTAGGTATATGTGTGCACTCGAAATGAAGAAGAAGATCTCTAAGGCGCGCGTACAAACCCCTAATGATATTAAAAGTCTCTCTCTCTTTCTCTCTTTCTTTCTTGCTTCGCAGGAGCGTAGTCTATGCCCACACATTGTATTCCGTATTTGTGCTCTGAGGACACCCGTTTTCGACCGCGTATTTAAAACTCTCGGGATGATCATTTTCGGCAGCATTAAAACAAGTCGTTTCATCCCAAGGACACCCGTTCTCGTGCGCGTATTTCAAACACTCGAGATGACCAAATTTGGCAGCATTAGAACAAGTCGTTTCATCCCAAGGACACCCGTTTTCGTGCGCATATTTCAAACACTCGAGGTGACCATTTTGGGCAGCAAAAGAACAAGTCCATACATCCCAAGGACATCCGTTTTCGTGCGCGTATTTTAAACACTCGAGCTGACCATTACAGGCAGCACAAGAACAAGTCCCTTCATCCCAAGGACACTCGTTTTCGTGCGCGTATTTCAAACACTCGAGGTGACCATTTAAGGCAACATCAGAACAAGTCTCTTCATTCCATTGACATCCGTTT
>MDSZ01156485.1_pt1 | contig 11086 bp, 10 predicted proteins | sample 811201 | NCBI WGS metagenome assembly MDSZ01 (sample SAMN05326647, study PRJNA326480) | marine metagenome | isolation source: seawater | place: Indian Ocean: North | collected 2010 | reverse complement strand
GTCCGACAGTATTTTCTCAACTCAGATTTACTCAAAATATTTTTTTTCTTCTCAAACGCATCCCATAAATTTAAATAGGTTAAAAAATCTGACTTTTTGTCCTCCCATTTTTTATGATTACGATCTGCTAAATTTTTGTAATCCTCAGGGCGCTCTCGCGGATCTCTGATCGAAAGACCGCTAACAATGGTGAGAATCTCCGAACTGGATCCAAACTGACTGGCGCTGATCAACATACGAGAAAAGCGAACATCCAACGGGAACCCAGACATTTTTTTCCCAATTTTTGTAAGCTGTCTAAATTTATCTACGGCATTTAATTCCGCAAGAAGGGCGAAGGCAGCATTGACCTGTCCTTCAGACGGCGGATCAATAAAAGGGAATCGATCGATTTGCCCCAGTTTTAGTTGCAACATTTTCAGAACTACAGAAGCTAAATTCGTTCTTTGTATTTCTGGCGCTGTATTTTTTGGCCGACGACTTAAATTCTCTTCCGAAAACAAACGAAAACATATCCCATCCTCCAAACGCCCACAACGACCTTTTCGTTGATCTGCACTTGCTCGAGATATCTCCTCTACTGGAAGCTTTTGAACTTTCGATCGGTGGCTATAACGTGAAACCCTTGCTAACCCCAGATCAATGACATACCTAACTCCCGGCACAGTTAATGAAGTTTCCGCAAGATTCGTCGATAAAATAATCCTCCGGTTGGTATGCGGCTCAAAAATTTTATCTTGCTCCGAACTTGATAGACGCGAAAAAAGCAGGCAAACCTCAAAATTTCTTCTGCGATTCTTTATGATTTCAGCGAGCTCTCTTATTTCTCTCTCTCCAGGCAAGAATATCAACACATCCCCTTTTGGCTTTTGCCAGATTTCGTCCAGCACATCTAAAATCAGTTCAATATCGCTTGTTTCTGATTTTAAGTTGGGCTCTATTGATCGGTATTTAACTTCGACTGGAAACATTTTCCCGCTAACCTCTACTTTTGGGGCGTCTGAGAAATACTTCGAGAATCTATCGACATCAATGGTAGCTGAGGTAATGATCAGCTTAAGATCCGCTCGTTTTTGTATCAGTTTTTTTAAATAACCGAGCAGAAAATCTATATTCAGTGTCCGCTCATGAACCTCGTCAATTATCAGTGTGTCATACTTTTCTAAGAACGGATCTTTCTGGATCTCGCTTAACAAAATTCCGTCGGTCATGACTTTAATTAACGTGTCTGTATTGGTTTTCACATGAAACCTAACTTGAAAGCCAACTTCTTTTCCTAGGCTAACACCAAGCTCCGAGGCGACTCGGGATGCCACTGCTCTGGCCGCCACCCGGCGCGGTTGTGTATGGCCAATCATTCCGAAAACACCTCGGCCTAGGTCAAGGCAAATTTTTCCTAATTGGGTACTCTTACCTGATCCGGTCTCGCCCGCTACAATGACCACCTTGCTTGATTGAAACGCTTCTTTGATTTTGCCGGCAACTTTAGCAATCGGCAGGTTCTCAGGAATCGATACGTGCGGTACTAAGCTTTTTCTTCTGGCTGCCTCAGTGGAGGAACGAAGAGCATCTTCGATTAAAAGATCGCGAAGGTGCTTTTTTCTTAAATTACGTCTTAGAGAAAATCGGTCAGCGAGCATCCCTTGGGAAATGATTTTCTCGATATGATCGGGAGTGTTTTTTTTCACTGAGCATTTCTCGAGAGCTTGTGCATTTCTATTGAAATACTTCTCTCACTTAGACAAGAAATTCATTCCCTCTTCAATGCCTGAAATAGTCAATGGATACATATGATCCTCTACTAACTTTTCAGTGAGTGCTACGGAAGTGGAGTACTCCCAGGTATCCTTCGGCGTTGGGTTGATCCATATTAACTTCTCGAATGTATCTAAAAATCTTTGCATCCAGATCGCGCCAGCCTCCTCGTTCCAGTGTTCGACAGATCCTCCAGAGTGAGTTATCTCATATGGTGCCATAGTAGCGTCACCAACAAAGATTACTTTGTAGTCGTGGGTGTACTTATGCAAAATATCAAAAGTATCGATTCTTTCATTCATTCTTCGATTGTGCTCTTTCCAGACCCCATCATATATAAAATTGTGGAAGTAATAGACTTCAAGATGTTTAAACTCTGATCTAGCCGCAGAAAACAATTCCTCACAAACTTTGACGTGAGCGTCCATTGATCCTCCGCTATCCAAAAATAGCAGGACTTTGACCGTATTTTTTCGTTCAGCCTGCATTATAATATCTAACATCCCGCCATTTTTTGCGGTTTTGCTTATGGTGGAATCTATATCGAACTCGTCTTCCGCACCCTGACGAGCCAATTTTCTTAAGCGCCTCAACGAAATCTTCATTCCCCTGGTGCCAAGCTCGATATTATCATCGTAAGCCTTGTAGTCTCTCTTATCCCACTGCCTTCGCTGTCTCTTTTTTTTGCCTGGATCACCCTGACCTTCGGGCCCGGTGCCGCCTTCTCCCTTCCCTTCTTTATCTCTCTCTTTTCCCTCTCCTTTTGCTGCCTCCTCAACCTCTCTTTTAAAGGCTTCAATCAACTTCTCTAGCCCACCTAAAGACTTGATTTTTTCAAGTTCTTCAGATGTTAAAGTTTTTTCAAATTCGCGCCTTAGATAATCGTCAGGAATCAACGAATTTATGAGGCTAGATAAATCATCGAGCCCCTTAAAGTAGATGCTAAAAGCCCTGTCAAACTTATCGTAATGCCTCTCATCTTTGACTAGCGCCATCCGACTGAAATAGTAAAATTCGTCAATATCAGCGTAAACTAGTCTCTCTTTTAAAATTTCTAGGAGGTGCAAAAGCTCCGTTATTGATACTGGAATCCTCGCTTTCTTAAGTGCGAAAAAAAAATTAATCAACATATCTGGCTCTCATATATCCAATGGCTACCATGATCATTGGCTCGGGGAGTTGGTATTGCTTTGTCGCCTGTTCATAAAGGCTAGCCGCTCCAACAATTGAACGTCTTGTTCGTTTTTTACCAACGCGCCATAAAGTGGAGGGATAGCCTTAGTCGTGTCTCTATTGGTCAATATCTCTTCCGGAATATCGTCCGCCATCAAAAGCTTTAACCAGTCAATAAGTTCTGAGGTAGAGGGTTTCTTTTTAAGGCCGGGCACTTTCCTCACATCAAAAAAGATCTCCATCGCTTCCTTTACTAGATCTTTTTTTATCTTCGGGTGATGCACTTCTACGATATTAGCCATAGTTTCTCTGTCTGGAAACTGAATGTAATGAAAAAAACATCGTCTTAAAAAAGCATCTGGTAATTCTTTCTCGTTGTTGCTGGTAATAATAACCACTGGGCGTTGCTTCGCTTTTATTGTCTCGCCCGTTTCGTAAACGTGGAATTCCATTCGATCGAGTTCGAGAAGCAAATCATTTGGGAACTCTATGTCTGCTTTATCGATCTCATCAATTAAAAGGACCACTCGTTTTTCACTCGCAAAAGCCTCCCAAAGCTTACCCTTGTCTATGTAGTTTTTTATATCGTGGACACGGTCATCACCTAGTTGAGAGTCGCGTAGCCTAGACACAGCATCGTACTCGTAAAGCCCTTGCTGAGCCTTGGTAGTCGACTTTATGTGCCAGGATATTAGTTCCATCTCAAGCGAGGACGCTATTTCCTCGGCCAGCATCGTCTTTCCAGTTCCGGGCTCCCCTTTTATCAACAAGGGACGCTCAAGTCGAACAGCTGCGTTAACCGCCATCTGCAGTTCATCTGTAGCAATATAGGTTGAAGTGCTTGAAAATTTCATTAATTAATCCCAACAGAACGAAGGCGAAAAATATACCGCTTGGCCGTGAAATAAGCCAGTTAAAATAGTTTAAAATTTTAGATAGCCACATGGAAAATTGGCGAACATTAACGTTTAAAAATCTCCCTCAGAATGCAAAAAACCGATACGCTTCCGATACTTAAAGCGAGAGCCAGAAGCGCACCCCCAATTTTTTCTGCCGATCCAATGGAATATTCCAAAAGGATAACCAAGCTTGCTGGAGCATAATAACCATCCTCGCCGGGCAAATTCCATGGCAGAAAGATCAGTAAAAACACCGTTGCGCGGCTCACGTTACGGAGAATGCTGGAGGAGATAATTTGACTTACCCAAGACCAAAGGGACAACAGAATTAGTCCAGCGCCCAAATATATACCCCAGGCTATTTTATATTCGATAGCCATTATGAGTGCACCCACCGAACCTTTTGATCTTCTATGTCATCTGGATGCACGTGTATTTCAGAGACGCATTTTTCTCTGACGGAAATCCCAGCCTCATGAACAGTATTTCTTGACCCGGAAATCAGATGATGCCACCAAGCTAGCGGTTTCCCCTCAGATATTTTTCGATATGCGCAGGTAGATGGCATCCATTTCAGTTGCTCTAAATTAGACGCTGTCATTTTTATGCAGTGTGGTACTAACTTTTCTCTGCGAGAATATTCAGAGCAGGAGCAAGAAGACTGATCAAGGAATCTACACACTACACTTGTGTAAAAGACGCTTTTGGTTTCAACTGCCTCAAATTTATGAAGACAGCATCTGGCACAGCCGTCGCAAAGCGACTCCCATTCTCTCTCGCTCATCTCATGAAGCTTTTTTTCAGACCAAAAATCACCCATTTTCGGGCTCCTTCAACAGTAGCAACTCTTACGTATTCTTAACTATTATCCGTCCCTCTCTAAAAAGGCTAAAAGATCTTTCCCGATAACTTCTTCTCTCCAACCTAATAAAGCTTTTGGCAAAAGATACTCTCCTGAGACCTCTTTTGATCTCAGAAGAGCCTCTAGACTCCTTTTTCTGCAAAGCAACTCAGAAGCGATTCCCTCTTCCCTCGCTCGATCCTCCACAATCGCTTGAAGTGATCGCACCTTCTTATTATCAATTTTAAAGTTGTCCCTTGAAACCTCAGCAGGAAGTTCTTCCTCTTTGGCTGACTCACAGCAAGAAATTATATTTCTTAATTCAGAGCTAAACTTTTTAACCTGTGAGGTTGTAAGACCCGCTCGCAAAAACCCCGCGTCATCGACAAACCGCTCTTTCACAATATTGATCAAGATCTTTTGCTCGATAATTCGATTCCTAGGTCGATTCTTGTTTCTAGCTTTTTTTTCTCTCCATGCAAACAAGAGCTTTAAGAGGTTGAGTTGTCTCCTGGAAAATCTCGAGAGGTTCCCTACTTTTAAATAATAATTTTCAGCGGGTATAATTGTTGGAATATCAAAACTGATTCCCTCCATATCAGATATGATCCATTCAGCTTTAAGCGTCCCACTTAAAACAGATTGTTGAATCCTATATACTTTGTGGAGATAGACAACGTCTTGCGCTGCATAATCCATTTGCTGCATTGAAAGAGGTCTTGCTAGCCAATTGGATCTGGTTTGATCTTTATTTATGCTCAGTGAAAGATAGTGCTCTACCAACTTCTGGTAACTCACGGAAAAACCCAAATTTAAAAAACCGCTTGAAATCTGGGTATCGTAGATAGGTCGCGGTAAGACGCCGAAGGCGTGCTGGAAAACCTCTAGGTCTTCCGAGCAAGAATGAAACACCTTAGTAATATTCTCATTCAAAAGTATCTCTGAAAAAACTTTTAAATCGAGGATTAAGGGATCAAACAAAAAGCAATTTTCGCCATCGCTCACCTGAAGCAGTCCCAACTCTGGATAATAGGTCCTAGTTCTCACAAATTCTGTGTCCAGAGCTAGCACACCCGCTTTGCGACAAATGTCCATAGCCTTATCGAGTTCAGTTCCATCTGTGACATACTGATATTCCAAACTCATTCCAACTTTTGTCTCCCTTCAAAGGCGTGTGATAAAGTCAAACCGTCTACTAATTCAAGCTCACCGCCCCGCGGCACACCTTGAGCGATCCGAGATATGTTCACATTTGAATGTTTCAATGACTCAAATAAAAAGAATGAGGTCGCTTCGCCCTCAACCGTCGAGGAAACGGCAACAATGATCTCCGATATTTCCCCTTGGCATCTTTTGATTAAATCGGGGACACCGATCTCGTCTCCTCCCCGCCCTTCGATAGGAGAGAGAGTACCCCCTAAAACAAAGTACAACCCTTTAAAAGCCGACGCTTGTTCAATAGCTATGACGTCAGCAGGCGATTCCACTATGCAAAGCGTATTTTTGTCTCGTCTTTGATCACGACAAATTTCGCATAGGTCCGTTTCAGAGATATTTCGACAAAGAGCACATTTCTTTATCTTTGCTAAGGATTCACCGAGCAACCGCACCAAAATCTCCCCTCTGGCGCGATCTCGCTCTAGCAAATGCAACAGCATCCGCTGTGCCGTTTTAGATCCCACTCCAGGGAGGCAACGAAACGCCGTAACCGTCTGATCAAATAGAGATACATCCTTCATTTGAAGAACGGGAATTTTACGCCAGGGGGGACAGGCATCCCTCCGGTGAACTCGGTTAACTTAGACTTATGGTACTCCTCTACCCGCCTAATTGCATCGTTAACGGCAGCGGCGATCATTTCTTCTAAAACTTGCTTTTCTTCCGACAACAACGATTTGTCAATTTTAACCGATCTGACATCGTGCGCTCCTGACATACGCACACATACCAGCCCAGCCCCTGATTCGCCAGCGACCTCACTATTTGCAGCTTCGGATCTAAGCCGCTCCATCTTGTCTTGCATCTCTTTGGCCTGCTTCATAAGTTCATCAAGACCATTTTCCATTTAAATCATCTCCTCTAAGTTTCAATCGGCAAGACGCTTTCCAGATCAAGAGACCCGTCAAACACCTGTATAGCTTGCCTCACCGTTGGATTATTTTGTATTTTTTCAACAGCCGCTATTTTTTTCGCTTGTTTAATGCTTTCTATCTCTTCAGCGGGAGTACCTGCTAAGGTCTGACCTATCTCTACGTGGATCTTATAATCCTGAGAATAAAACGCTGTTAAAGCCAAATTAATTTTTCTCACATGATCTTCACTTAGCAGACTGGAGTGGCTTTCATCAAGGACCAGGAAAATCGAATTATCTTCATCGATACTTCTCATTTCACAATTCAGGGCTAACGTCTTAGTAACGCCGTCGATCTCTATAGCTTCAACTGCTGCTCGCCAACCGGACGGTCGAAGAGCTTCATTGAGAGTCGGCTGCTTTACTGCGGTTGAGCTACTTTTTAACGGAGGCTCTCCTTTGTTTTCCAAAATCTTATTCACGCCTCTTTGTTTTGAACCTTTGACACCATCTTTTAGGATTTGGAGCGCATTCTCTGCTGGGCTGTGTTCCACAGATGCGTTTGAGCCACTGCGAGTAATGACCTCAAGTTCAGGCTTAAAATCCGAAGACGTATCAGATTCAAAATTTGAAGGGGCAAAGCTCATCATCCTTAACATCACCATCTCGAACCCTATTCTCTGATTTGGGGCTAGCAAAAGATCATTCTGTCCAATAAGACCGATCTGGTAGAGCAACTGCAATTGTTCGGGGTGCATTTGTTTTGCAAACATCTCTACCCCTTCTTGGTCAGATGGTTCAAAAGAAGCAGGCACTGCTTGATAAACAGCGACCCGGTGCAGGAATTCAACTAATTCAGCTAAAAGCGATGCATAATCTGGTGAGAAGGAGTCTACTTCTTCGATAAGAGAAAAAAGCTTTGGGCCGTCATCATCAACGAGAGATTTAAGTAATCCGACTAGTAAATCAGGATGAACCAAGCCTAACATCGATCGAACAAAGTCTTCACCTACAAAATCTTCGCCATAGGCTATTGCTTGATCCAACAAGCTTAATCCATCCCGCATACTCCCTTTTGCAGCGTTAGCCAAAAGCCTAAGTGCCTTTTCTTCGTACTTGATTGCTTCGTCTTTTAAAATGAGGCTGAGCTGGTCAACAATCTCCGAATTCGGCAAGCTTTTTAAATTCAGCTGGATACAACGGGATAGCACCGTGACAGGGACTTTCTTCGGATCAGTAGTAGCAAATAGGAATTTAATGTGGTCTGGCGGCTCCTCCAAAGTTTTGAGCATTGCGTTAAAGCTACTCTTTGAGAGCATATGCACTTCATCAATTAGGTAAACCTTGAATCTGCTCGAAACTGGCATGTACTGGACGTTCTCAAGCAATTCGCGCATGTCATCAACGCCAGTCCTTGATGCTGCATCCACCTCAATCAAATCAACGTTTCTACCCTGACTGATTTCTTCACAACTATTACAATTTCCGCATGGCTCTGGTCTGATGCCAGCTTCGCAATTCATACACCTGGCAAGGATACGAGCGATGGTGGTCTTTCCGACCCCTCGCGTTCCTGAAAACAAATAAGCATGATGGAGTTTCTTGTTATTCAAAGAGTTAAAAAGAGCTCGAGATATGTGATCTTGCCCCTTTAAGGAGGCAAAGCTTGTTGGCCTGTATTTTCTAGCTAGAACTTGATAACTCATGCGGTTATTGTACATGGAAAGAAGCTTAATTTAAGCAGAAGCTATCTGATGAGAAAACAAATGATTGTTATTGGCCACCGAGGAGCAAAAGGATACGAACCCGAAAACACGCTTCCTTCGTTTGAAAAAGCCATTCAACTAGGTTGTGACTACGTAGAATTGGATGTACATCTTGCGGATGATGAGCTTTTCGTAATCCATGACTTTAGTGTCGATCGCACTACGAATGGCTGGGGAAAAATCTCCAAACTAACTCGTGAGCAAATAGAATCACTAGACGCTGGTAACGGTCAGAAAATTCCTACGCTGAGTGAGGTATTGGAATTAATAGATGGTCGGTGTGGCGTTAACATAGAACTCAAAGGCTCGGGAACAGCGGAACCCGTGTCCGATCTTCTAACCAGTTTATCCAATCGGTCGCTTTTATCATTTCCTGTTGTAATTTCCTCTTTCGACCACAAGGAACTGGGCGCGGCAAGCAAAAAGTTTCGTCGTGGAATACTTTTCGACAAAATCCCTGATAATTGGATAGAGCTTGCTAAAGATTATTCTGCCTGGTCTGTAAATCTAGCGTTTAAAGAGGTATCTGCGGAGATCATTCAAACAGCTCACTCGCAAGGTTTTCAACTGTTCGCATATACTGTTAACAATCTAAGCGACATTAGGTACCTGGAATTACTTGGTGTCGATGGCATTTTCAGCGATTTCCCGGATCGAATACTTACCGCCACGCTACCAGAGGAAAGAGACGATTGAGTATAAAAAAAAATTTCGGCGCAGTAATTAAGTTAAAGACGATCTCAAATTTCTTAGGGAAAGGATTTTTCCTTGCGCTTCTTAGCTCGCAAACGCAGGCTAGTGATAGACTTTATGAGGCTATCGGCGAACGACTTAGCCTGATGCAAGAGGTCGCTGCTTATAAGTTCAAAAATAATCTTCCGATACAATCAAATGAAAGAGAGTCGAAGGTGATTGATATGGCGATCCAAGCTGGGTTAGGCCAAAGAATAACTAGAGACAGTCTGCGTAAAGTCTTTCAAACTCAAATTGAAGCGGCGAGAGAGATCCAATCATGTTGGTTTGACAAATTTTCGAATATGACGAGCCTTCCCGAGACCTCTAACCTAACGCAAGTTATAAGACCAAAAATCGAAGCCCTGGGTAAAAAAATCGTGAAATACATACCGGCCCACGTCACGAATTATGAATCCTTCATTAGTCATGTGGACATTGAGTGTCTTTCAGATAGGTCAAAATTTAGAATCTTCACCGCGCTTCAGAGAGTCAGCTTTTACCGCTCTTCCCTCGAGCAAATAAGGAAGAGTGGGGTTCTTAGAGTTGGAACCACAGGAGATTATGCGCCTTTCTCAGTTGAAAGCCTGCATACCGGAGAGCTGAGGGGTATTGATATTGATTTAGCAAAGTCCCTAGCTGAGAGCCTTCAAGTTCACATTATTTTTGTAAAGACATCATGGCCTGACCTGATGGAAGATCTGACTAAACTCAAGTACGACATTGCGATGAGTGGGGTTTCGATAACCGAAGAGCGATCAAAAAAAGCGTACTTTTCACACCCTTATCACGTTGGGGGCAAAGTCCCCATTTCTCTCTGCTCGAGGGCCGGCCTGTTTTCTAGCTTAGATAAAATTGATAAGGAGGGGGTCATTTTGATCGTCAATCCAGGTGGGACCAACGAGAAATTCCTAGATGAAAATATTAAGTATGCAACTAAAATTCTCCACGAGGATAACAAGACGATTTTTTCTCGAATCATTGATGGACACGCAGATTTAATGATCACCGATAAAATTGAGGTGCTTTTACAAACCAAGGAGAATCCAGCTCTCTGCGGGACAATAGACGCACCCCTAAACTACCAAGAAAAGGGATTCATGATAGGCAAAGACAAGGCCTTTCAAGAGGTTGTCAACGATTGGTTAAATTCACTTATCGCTTCAGGGGAGCTGATAAAAAAATTTGACTTCCATATTCAAAGTGAATGAGCGAGAGGAAGCAATCTAAAACTCGAGAACAATTTTCCCAAAATGTTTCCGTGCGGCCTGGTGAGCAAACGCATCTCTAATCTCTCCTAGATCAAAACGATCGCTGATAACAGGTCGAATACTATTTGCCTCGATTGAACGAATCATGTCCTCTTGTTCTTGTTTTGATCCCACGGTGATGCCGTCAATAGATATGTTCTGGGCGAACATCTGGGCAATAGACACTTCTCCTGCGAATCCGGCCAAAACACCAATTAACGAGATGTGCCCGCCTAGCCGGCACGCTCGAAGGGACTGCTCAAAGGTGCCTGCTCCACCAATTTCTACGACCTCGTCAACGCCCCGCCCCCCCGTGATTTCTTTTGCCTTTTTCGACCATTTAGGGTCATCTTCGTAGTTTATGACGTAGTCAGCTCCAAGCTCGGTTAACTTGGACAACTTTTCACTTGAAGAACTTGTAGCAATTACTCGAGCTCCTGCAGCTTTCGCAAACTGCAGCGCAAAGATAGACACACCGCCCGTGCCCTGGGTAAGAACCCAATCACCAGGCTTTATTCTGGCTTTGGACATCAATGCACGCCAGGCAGTAAGAGCTGCGCAGGGCAGCGTTGCAGCCTCCGAAAGAGAGTATCCGTCAG